>ERZ773208.95-NODE-95-length-80791-cov-23.464080_pt1 | contig 80791 bp, 94 predicted proteins | sample MGYA00581006_ERZ773208 | MGnify/ENA primary metagenome ERZ773208 (study PRJEB29015, sample SAMEA2737793) | human gut metagenome | biome: human gut; feature: human-associated habitat; material: faeces | place: China | collected 2012 ... | reverse complement strand
TAGTAATCCAATCTTCAAATTTGATTTTCATCATTTCATACAAATTATCATTTGTATGATTATTTAATTTTATTTTTTTTGTTATATCATCTAAAATTTTTACAGCTCTATCCTGATATTCTCTATTGGGTAAAATAATAGGCATTTCCGATAATTGTCTCTCATTTATATTAGGCCTAGTACTGCCTGTTAAAGAAGAAGCAATCCAGTTTTTGTAATTTTGTGAAAGACAATAATACTTAATAAATCTAGGATTAACTGCCTCATTATCTAGTGAAAACTTAATTAAGAACCCTGCAAACACCATATTATTTATTTCACCATCATAAAAATAATTTCTTCCAGTACTTGCTCCAGTTCTTGCAAAAACTATATCATTTTCTTTTAATAAAAATTCACAAGCTTTTTCATCATCTACTGACATTAGTGCTGTTGTATTTAATGTCCCATCATCATTAATATCTGTAATTCTCAAATAGGTATATTTATCTTTATCATAATCAACTGCTGAAGCTCCTATACCATAATATCCTCGATTATTTTTTGAAATATATTTTAATTTAGTCTCTGTTAATTTCACAATTTCACCTACCTTGTTCATTTTTATATTACTAATTCATGCATATATCGTCTATACTCAACTCACCATTTTTATAATTTGCTTCCACATACCACAGTTTCTCAATCCCGTCCTCAATATCAAATATCATAAAAGAATAAAAATCATTTCCTTTGTTCACTAAATCTTCTATTCTTTCAATATCTATTATTTGATAACCATTTGAACCTACTGCTTCTGTTGCATAATCATTTATCTTATCAATAAGTATTTGTATATTTTCATTAAGCCAATTTAATGTTAGCATGTCTTTAACAATATCAGTCTGCTCTGATAATATCTTTTCTTGTATTATAGAAATTTCATTTATTATTTCTATTTTTTTATTCGTAGCACTCTCAAATTCATCTTCCAGTTCTCTAGGAAAATCTTGAATATTCTTTGTAAATAATATAAATTTTTTATTTTCGCTTTTTCTAGCATATTCAATTATACTCTCCCACAAAACGGCATCTTTAAAGCCTTTATCCGAATTACCATTTTCGCCAACAAATGGCTTATTTTTATTAATCGCTCTATTTAGAATTTTTTGTAATGAAATTTCTTTTGTTTCAACCATATTAATATTATAAAATTCAATATATGTTCTAATTAATTCTTTTAATATTTCATCATATTTTATTACTTCATCTTCATTGAATTTTATATTATGCACATTTTTAAATTTATTATATACTTGTTTAAATTTTAACAATTCTTCTTTATATTTATCATTAATTTGTTTTTTTAACTCTTCTATAGTTATTTCAGATATATTTATTTTATAATAGTCAATAACATCGTTTGCCCCCAAAAAATCAATAAAATCTTCAAATTGAGTTGAAAATTTGAATTTTGAAAAGTCATCTATATTCTTTTTTCTAAGAAAATTCGTGTCAAAAAACACTTCAGTTAATTCCATACCCTATTGCTCCTAACACCTTTTTTATCTCTTCATCAAGTTTTGCTCCTTCTTGCATCTGTTCAGCAAGTTTAGATGTTAAATCCGCCATTTTTTCTTCAAAAGGTATTCCATCTTCTTCTTGTTCTTCTGTACCAACATATCTACCTGGTGTCAAAACATAATTGTTTTCTTTTATTTCTTCTATTGTAGATACTTTGCAGTAACCTGGTACATCTTCATAATTTTCGTTGTTTTGAAAATCGTGATATGTTTTAGCTATTTTCATTATATCATTTTCATCTAGTTCTCTTAATTTTCTTGTAACCATTGTTCCTAAATTTCTTGCATCAATAAATAATGTTTTTCCTTTTTGGCTCTTATTTCTATTTAATATCCATATGCTACATGGAATTGTTACTGTATAAAATAAATTTGATGGCATTGATAATATACAATCAACTAAATCTGCCTCTATTATATTTTTTCTAATCTCTTCTTCTTGTCCACCTGCTGATAAAGAACCATTTGCTAATATTATCGCAGCTTTTCCCTTCATAGATAACTTTGATACCATATGTTGCACCCAAGCAAAGTTAGCATTTCCTTTTGGTGGTATTCCATATTTCCATCTTGCATCATCTAATAATTTTTCTTGTCCCCAGTCAGATATATTAAATGGTGGATTTGCTAATACAAAATCTGCTTTTAAATCTTTATGCAAATCATTATGAAATGTATCATCTGCGAATTTTCCTAAATTTCCATCTATACTTCTAATAGCTAAATTCATTTTTGCTAATTTCCATGTTGTCGGATTCTTTTCTTGTCCGTAAATGCTTAAATTATTAATATTTCCTTGATGTCTTTGAATAAACTTTAAGCTTTGTACAAACATACCTCCAGAACCACAAGCTGGATCATACACTCTTCCTTTATATGGTTCTAATATTTCTACCATTGTTCTAACTAAACATGCTGGTGTATAAAACTCTCCACCTTTTTGTAACTCATTTGATGCAAATTCACCTAAAAAATATTCATATATTCTTCCTAAAATATCTTTATCTTGTGCTTCTTTACTTCCTATTTTTATATTTGTAAATATGTCTATTAATTCTCCTAAATTCACATTTCTATAATTAGGACTATTGTATTCTTTTACTAAAACTCCCTTTAATGTTGGATTTTCTTTTTCAATTTCTTCTAGAGCTTCATCAATTATTTCTCCAATATTAGAATCTTTTGCATGTGTATTCAAATATTCCCATCTGGATTTACTTGGCACGTAAAATATATGATCCATTTCATAAGAATCTCTATCTTCTTCTAATCCGTAACCTTCATTTACAAGTTCTTGATATTTCTCTTCAAAAGAATCTGATATGTATTTTAAAAATATTAATCCTAATATTATAAATTTATAGTCAGATACAGGCACTGCACCTCTCATTTTATCTGCCGATGCCCATAGTTTCTTTTCCAATTCTTTTAAATCTTCTTCTTTCATTGCTTTCCTCCGTTTATAATTATTCGCTTATAATATACCATAAATCCTTATTTTAAGCAATCAATCTGCCAATTTTTGTAACTTTTTGTCTGTTTTTATTTTCTCCATTTTTCGACAAACACCACCTTATTTATACTCAACTCTCGTAGAGCAAGAATAGCTGTCCGACAGACATCCTTAAACAGCTTAAAATCAGAGCTTTCAACAGGTAAGACACATAGCAAAAATGCCTGACAAATGTCAGACATTGCATCCTTTGTTTAATTATTCTGTTCACAATTTTTGTGAGTCTTTAAAATAATGCTAATTTCAATAATCAGCATCCTCTATCTTTGTCTCAATATATTTAATTAGTTTATTTATAACAAGTTCTTCATTTCTTACACTATTTTTACATCTTTCTAATGCATAAGATATTTCATAGGTAGTTATCTTCTTTAATAATTCTAAATTATCTTCTTCTCTTTCCTTCTTTACTAAAATTCTTATTGCTATTTTAATTAGTTCTTCTTCTTTTGCTTTATACAAATAAAACTTTATATTTTTAAATATTCTATTTGCTTCAAAATCTATCATTCCTATTTTATATTTTTTCAATTCCTTTTGAGCATCTTCTAAATCTTTCTGTGTAATTTCTTCTACTAATTCTTCTTTTACCTTTGGAATTATTAATTCATTTTTAACTTCCACTTGTTTTATTTCTTCTTTCTTTTCTTCAACTTTTGGCGTTTCATAAATTTTGTGAATTGCTTGTGGCTTAGGAGTTTCACAATCTTTTATATACACTATATTAGGCTTTCCCACATCATCCCAAACATCTTTTATTAGTCCTACTCTTTTTAATTCTTTATGAATTTTAGTAACTGTATTTATAGATACATTTAAAGTGTTCATTAAATATTTTCTTGGGTTTTCTATATATACTTTGCCATTTTTATCTTTCTTTACATTTTTATTTTGCTGAATTAAATCTCTATAAACACAATATGCTACTTTTGAATTTAAGGCTATATTTTGATATTTGTCATCTTCAAATAAAAATTTATATAATTTAAAAAATCTATTCATATCTTATATTTTTAAAAGGGATAACAAACTCAAATTATTGTTATCCCTTTTATGGCTTTTTGCTATTTCTAACTCTCCCACACATTTTATTTATTTTTGAAATAGCTTTATAAACCATTTTAATTCCTCCTAACTTAAGAATTTATAGAAGCATCTTCTTGTTTTTGTAAGTAGTTATCTAGTGCTTCTTTTCTAAATAATACTTTTCCTCCAACTCGTGAGCATGGTATTTGTTTTCTCTTTACCAGTTGTGTAACCAACCAATATGATACGCCCAAATACTTTGCTGTTTCTTTCATTGTTAGAGTTGTTCTTGTCACTTTTTCAAGTTCCATATACTCACCTACCTTTCTAGTAATTGTTTGAATTACAATTACTAATTATAATTTTAATTGTATATTTAAGAATTAATCACTATACAATTAGAATTTTGATGTAGTCTTAAAAAGTTGTATGGCATTTTTGAACTTGTATATTTTGTTCGAATTTTATATTTTTACTTGCAATTTGCTTAAATACTTAATTTCACAATTTTTGTGAACATCATTTTTGCATTTGTAATACAAATATATTGCTTTCTATATTCTTACTGCTCCCAAAATAAAAAAACTAGTTCCTTTTTTAGAACTAGTCTATAAATTGTAATTCGTCTCTCTGTCAAATCCATCACACATTTGAACTTCATCAATCAATTAATACAAAATTTTTCTTTTCTTCAATAAAATGTTCTTCCAGGTAATTATTTAATAATATATAATCTCTTATTTCATCAAATTTTACTAGCTTAAAGTTAATATAATTATGTTATAATCTTCTATAATTTATTTCGCAAAAATAAAAAGTAAATATTTTTGAGGAACAGCTATTTATATTTTATTATATAAATCAAAAAACGACCTTCAAGACAATTCAGTAATAAGATATTTGATTTTATATCATCTTTCTATTGAATCCTTTTGATTACTCTTGTCAAATATTAGTTTTTCTTTCCATTTTATAATATTTTCTCTATCAACTTTAGATATGTTTTTTAATGTTCTTTCTTCTCTCGAAAGATTTTCTATTTTCCCCAAAAGTTTTATAAATGTATTATTGTCGCATTTCTGCCTACAATTAATAATGTATTCTTTTAAAAGATCTCTTTCAGCATATTTTTCTTGAAGCTGTTTGTTATATTCTAATCCAAATCCAGAAGAAATTATTTTTCCACACATTTTTATTATATTATCGCTATTTCCATACAAATCTTCCCCTTTAATCATTTCAGTATATCTTTTTAATGTTCTTTCCATACATCTAGTGGAGTCAATGAAATAAATAGGAACATTAAAGTGTTTTGCATATTGTAAATCAATTTCTTTAATTGTATCAAAAGCGATAATATAATCAGGTTGAACTCTTTCTCCATTTTCACCATATATACGTTTTATCGCAACTTCATTATATCTATGAATCATATTTTCTAACAAATCATCTGACATAAACCATTCAGTTGATATTTCGTAAGACAAATTATTGATATCTTTTCCCTGTGTTTCAATATCAGCATTCCCCATATTAATAACTAACGATGGATTTACTGATTTATTAAATCCATAAATAATATCTGTATTTTTTCTAGACTTTACGTGTCCTAACATTTCATTTGAAATGTAACTTGTTGATATGAAAGGCTCTCCTTCTCTATTATTCCAATTATTCAAATCACTTAATCTTTTATTTATTTCATCTTCGGATTCATGATGTCCCCACCCTGCATTATGTATTAATAATTTAAAATCTTTTTCAGAAATATTATAAATTGGAACATTATCTTTAATTAAATCTGGCACGCCACCAAAACAACTTAAATTGTTTATTAAATCTTGTGAACAAGTTTGTTTTATAGCATCTTTTATAATCAACACATCATTATATGAAAATCCGCTTTCTTTAATCCTATTATAAATCTCTTTCGCGTGGTATATATCTTTTGTATAGAAAATAGGAGTTATTAATTCTTTTAATTGTTGAAGTTTCATAAATTTTTCTTTATCATTTTGATTTGGTTTTCTTTTTAGAAATACATTTTGAATTTTGTCCATAAATTGCTGTAACTCTTTTATATCACAGTTTGCAAACATATTTGCAATAGCTTCTCCTATTTCACTTACACTATTAGATTTTTCAACTATTTCATTATAATACTTTTCTTTATAGAATTCAAACCTATTTATCTCATCTGCATTTAAATTATATTTTTGTTTTATCAAATGAGCATTTTTATAATTATAAATTTTCAAAATAGTTTTAAAAGTATTATCCAAATTTAATTTCTCTATTTTTTGCTTTAAATATTTAGCAGTCCTGAAATTATGATCTCCATTCAAAGCATTAAACCAAATTTCAGCGACTTGTTTAGGTTTATCTATATATAATTTTTCTGGTATTTCCATTTGTAAATCTTCTTCAAACAGTTTATAATATAAATCTGTATATTCATTAATAAATTCATTTGGAATTAGATTTAAAATTTTTTCTTTATTACAACATTCTCTTAAAGCTTCTCTAAGAAATTCATAATATTGATTTGCATTTGTTTTTTCAAACATTTCTTTTACTTGTTTAGCATATACATTATCTGTTTCCTCTATTATTTTTTTCAAAAAGTTCTGCATACATATACTCCATTCATAATAATCATTTTCAGTTTAATTATATCATCAATATATTTTTTGAACAACAAATTTTTCAATTCATCATTAACTCAATCTTGTGTTCTTCATCTTTTATTATTTGATAATTTTAATCAACATTTATAAACTATTTATGCTTACATTATATCACACTTTTTATTTTTAAACACACGTTTACACAATTTATTGACTTTATACTCAAATCTCTGTATAATAACTATACAATTGTTATTTATAGTTTTAATTGTATGTAAGGAGTAATTTATTAAAGAATTAGAAATTGCTTTTGATTTAAAAGGTTTTCAAGAATATTTTATAAAATATAAAAAGAAAGAATATAAAGGTGAACTTGCTGAAGGTAAATCTAAACCATATTATATATTTGAAAAGAAAAAGCCTAGTCCAGAAAATTTAGGTGCATTCTTTTTAGCTTTCTTAAATACTAATTTCAGGAACAAAGAAACTTGTAAAGATTTTATATTTGAATATTTATATGTTAATCTATTAACTTTAACTAATAATAAAATTCATTTAGAAAGTGAAATACATGGTGATGATATATTACCTACAGATATAACTAAAGTTTCTTATGATATTATTCTATCTGAAGAAGAAATAGATTATTACTTTGATGAAATATATACAAAATTTAAAGATAATTTAATGTATTATCAAAAGTTATATACAGCTGTTGCTAATTTTAAGTATTTTGATTTTCTTGCTAAAGAAATAACTTCTCAAAGTAAAGAAAATAAATTAAAAAAATCTTTACTAAAAGAATCTAGCAAAACAGAAACTTATCATACTTCACTTTCAAATATTGCTACAACTACTTTATTTTTAAATATCAATTTTAATTTAAGAACATTTTTTACAGATAAAAATAAGGATTTTATTATAGAAAATATTCCATATAGCTTTTCTTCTAAATACTTTTACGATATTTTATTTATAAGTTTTAGAGAATTTGCTTATATAAAAAAAGATATAATTATACAACAATGTGAAAATTGTAAAAAGTACTTTATCCCCGCTACTGCTCACGATACCAAATATTGTGATTCTGTATTTAGTGGTAAAAAAACTTGTAAAGAAATTGGTGTTCAAAAAGCTTATGCTGAGAAGTTAGAAAATGATAGACTTTTAAAAAAATGGAGAACTCGATATCAAACACTTGCTGGACTTGTTTCAAAAACTAAACCTGGTTCTAAATCCAAAGCTGCAGAAATGTATGAATATTACAAAAAAGAAGGAGCTATAATGAAGAATAAATATGAAAAAGGTGAAATTACTGGAAAGAAATTCGAGGAATGGATTGATAGTACAAAAATAAGGAAGTAAATTTTTAAAGTTTACTTCCTTATGACTTTTATTTCAAATAATACTCTATCATATTTATATATTGGTCTTGTGCATTTAAACAAGTGTCTATTAAAAATCCTTTTTCATTTTTATATTCCTTTAATCCTCTATAATAGAATAATTTATCTTTATCTAAAATAATAAATGGTACTATATTATTTTTTAAACATTCTTTAAAAGCAATTATTCTTCCTACTCTTCCATTACCATCTTGGAATGGATGTATTCTTTCAAATCTAAAATGAAATTCTATTATTTCTTTTATAGTTATTTTTTCTAAAGAATTATACCATTCCATCAATTTAGCCATATCTTTGGCTACATTTTTAGGAAGAGAAGTTTGCATATTTCCAGCTTCATTAGCTAATTTTTTATATTCTCCAACATTAAACCATTCTTTTCTGCTATCTGATGTTCCTTCTTTTAAAATTTTATGGAATTTTTTTATCATTTCTTCTGTTAATTTTTCTTCAGCTACATCTAACATATAATCAACTAATTTAAAATGATTTACTGTTTCTAAAATATCATCTACACTTGCTACTGTTTGACCTTCAAATAAAATTGTATTAGTTTCAAAAATATATCTTGTTTGATCTTCAGTTAATTTACTCCCTTCAATATGATTTGTGTTATAGGCAAATATAACTTGTGTATTATGATATAAGTTTCCTCTTAGTCCCATTTCTTTTTGCTCTTTTAAGCATTCTAAAATATCTATTTTGGAAATATCAAATTTCTCATCTTCATTTTTTAATAACTCATCAATTGTTATTCCAAATGTTTCTGCTAATCTCTTTATTGATTCTATATTAGGTTCTATCATTCCAGACTCATATTTTGATATTGTTCCTGGCTCTACTTCAAGAATTTCTGCAATATCTTTTTGAGTCATTTTTTTACTTTCTCTATATGCTTTTATTCTTTCTCCTAACATAATAAAATCACTCCTTTTTCGTATATTAATATTATATTATATTATTTCCAAAAAAGAAAGTGATTATTTATTTTTTGTTTTGTTGTTTCCAAGGGAGATATTTTTATATTATGCCGTATGAACACATTAAATTGAATATCTTATCTGTTGGTTTAATTGCATCTTTTAGAATATTCCATATAGTTCCTATTTCAACCTTCATTACTCGGAAGTATTTGTTAATATTTTTATTATGTTTGTGATAGTTTTGTTATTTGCAATATTTTATTTTTTAGGCATAATCACATATAAAATTATTTAATTGTAATCATGTAAAAATGCTCCGTCCATTTTGAAATCTCATACTTGTCTAACTTCTAAATCTAACCATATATATAAGTATTGTAAAAAGGATGGGCCTGTAATAAAAGACAAATATAAAAAAGTATTAATTTCAGTCGAACAATTTAAGGATTGAATTAATAGTACAAAAATAAAGGAACTTTACAGTTCCTTTATACTCCCTCATTTCTTGTTTGAAACCACTCATGATTTTCTATTCTCATATAATATACCGTTAATTTTGTATACAACATATAACATGCAAATTGTGTCAACGATGCTACTCGTTTTACAATTTCTCTATCTAAAGCAGTTTTTATAACATTACGATTAAATGCTTCACTTTGTGAAAAATCCACAAAATAATTGTCTAAAAAAGAGTTTTTAAAGCACATCTTAGCCGAATAAACATTATCCTTTAAATCCCTTTTTTCATCATCATTAAACGTACCTAAACTTATATCAAAAAGGGGCGCTATTATTATACTTTTATCACGTTGTAAATCACATGTATTACTTAATATTATGCCTTTCGTCATATATGTAGTTGTGGTTCCATCTTCATTTTTTATTGAAAATGGTATTTTATCAACAATATCTCCTTGACTCAATTCATTTAAAAGACTAGAGCAAAACCAACTATATTGAGTCATATCAATTTGTTTAACAGCATCGCGTACTGCATTTTTAATTTCTGTATCAATTGATGGAAATAAACGATTACAATATTCACTAAAATATCTAAGCATAGTAATCAAAGAAATTATTTTTTGGTTCAACAGCTAATTTTTTTATAATAACTTCTTGAGAATCTTTCTCAGATTTACCAAAAAACTTTTCATCTTTATACATTTGCATTATTAATTCTTTTTCAGACATATTACAAACATTTGCAGAAATGTAATATTTTCCATCATCTGAAAAAGTAGCATTATATATATTTTTTAATTTAAAATCATCCAAATTAATACACCTAACATAAGTATATTCAGGCTGTGAATATTTATGAATATCTTTAGGTATATCTGCCGAACAAGAACTAAAAAACATATTGTTCATCCTTTCTATTAATTAATCTTTCCCGTATCTACAAATACCCCGATTTTATTTTGCAAATCATCTCTAACTGTTAAAAACATATTCTTTATGATTTCTGTATTATTAGTATAATTTTCATTACTATCAAAGCTATATTTATCATTCAACTCATAGCTTATTGAAATATACTCTTTTGTGATTGTTGCATCATTCAAAGAAATCAACGGAAATATTATTGTATTCTGACCTGGTGTAATTTGTTTTTGCATAGTAAAATCTTTAGAATTATTAATAGTCAAAATTCTATAATATCTATTATCAATTACCATAGATGCTCTCATACCAACTTCACTAAAAGTATTTTCATTAACAGAAGAATTTAAAAGATTTTGTTGTATTGTTTTAATCGGATTGTCAACTTCTTTTTCTAAATTTACAAACACAGCAGAATATAATACTTTTACTTCTTTTGATATTAATAGATTATATATTTTACTTGCTCTCTCTTCCATATAATCTATACATTTAGAAAAATCTTCATTAAAATTCCCATCATAATTTGTTGTTATTTGCACATTAATTGTTGACATATTAAATATAGTATGTCCTGATTTAGATTGTGAATTAATTCTAGGAACTATTGGATCTACATTGGCTGGTAATCCCATATAATTAAATGCTGGAAAGTATTCTATTAATTTAGAATTTAGCTCTTCAAAGATCTCTTTAGTATTATCATATTTTTCAAACCAAAATGTAACAACAATATTTTTTATTTTCATTATTAATTCTCCTTTAAATATATATCCGAGATAATTATATCATTTATTAAATATTTTTTCCACTTTTTTTAAAAAATATTGCATTTTATATATCTTTACCATACACCTGTCAAAAACTTTCCTAAAACATCCATTGTAGGTTAGACTTTTGTTTTTTTACTTTGTATAATTAATATATACTATCTTTAACTTATAATTTGATTGTAGGTTACAAAAACACTCTCTCCCACACGGAAAGGAGGATTTTATGGCAGGGAGTATAGAAAAAAGAGGTAAAGACACATATAGGTTGGTTTACTTTTGCGGTAAAAACCTAGATGGTAGTCCTGCAAGACATACAAAAACTGTTCATTGTACAAAAAAGGAAGCCAAGCTTGAACTAGCAAAATTTGTTGCAGATGTTGAGAAAGGAAATGTTATTGAAGGCAATTCTATTACGTTTGAAGAATTTACTGAAATATGGAAAAGAGATTATGGTGCTAAAGAACTGGCGCCTACAACTTATTCTAGATATGTCGCAATCTTAAACACTAGAATTCTACCATACTTTGGCAAGTTTAAACTGGATAAGATCAAGCCTACAGATATTATGAAATTTTATGATATGCTTGAAAATGATACACAAATTAAAAGATTAAAAAATAACAAAGGTGAAAGACTAAAAAAGCCCTTATCTAGAAAAACTATTTTAGAACATCACAGATTACTTCGAGCAATGCTTCACAAAGCTGTATACTGGCAACTACTTGTAAATAATCCAGCCGAAAGAGTTCAACCGCCAAAAGTTCATAAGCCTAAGAGAAGATATTATGATGATGAACAATGTAAATTTTTATTAGAACATTTAGAACAGCTAAACGCTGATAATATAAAATACAAAGTAGCTATTATCATTACAATATTCACTGGAGTGAGACTTGGCGAACTTATGGGATTAGAATGGAGTGATATTGATTTTAGAAATGGAATTATTAGTATTAACAAAGCAAGTCAATATTTATCTGATAAAGGAGTATTTACAAAAGAACCTAAAACAGAAAGCTCAGTTAGAGAAGTTGCTATACCTACATTTGTGATTTCATTGCTTGAAGAATATAAGTTGTGGTATGAAGAACAAAAATCATTATATGGCGAATTATGGACTAATTCTAATAGATTATTTGTACAAGCTGATGGCAAACCTATGCATCCAGATACAATCAGTAAATGGTTTGTAAAATTTGTAGAAAATATCAGCCTTCCTGTAATAAACTTTCACGGATTAAGGCATACAAATGCTACACTTTTAATATCTCAAAACATAGATATTGCAGTTGTCGAAGCAAGACTAGGACATGCACAAATTACAACGACATTAAACTTTTATGTGCATCCTGTAATATCACACAATAAGGTTGCAGGAAATGTATTGCAAAATTTATTATTAACACCAAAAGATTAAAAAAAGATAAAAAGTAAAATTAAGAAATTTATTGAAATATATAGTATTTGAAGGTTATGAAGAGTTCGATTTCTCCCCAAAATCTCCCCATTTTATGAAAAATAGCTAGATTTTAGATATTTTTGCAAAAATAAAAAATCGCTAAAGCCTTTAAGGTTCTAGCGACTTATATGTGGTTGCGGGGGTAAGACTCGAACTTACGACCTTCGGGTTATGAGCCCTGCGATATAAGAGCCTCTACCATACCATTTTTCAACATATTCAAGAGTTTTATACAAAGTTACCCTTGTTTTTTACCCTTGTTAATATCTTTTATTTCCCCCGACTTCTCCGACACTATACTTTATTATATTAACATATTTTTGTAAAAAAATCAAATTCAATTAAACTACTGATGCACATTTTAAACGAAGTTTTCTTATATATCTCTTTTGTTTTATTTTTTCCTGCTTATTAGCATTGATTTCTTCAAATTTACTTTGTATGCTTTCTACTGTTTTTTCTCTTAATGTTTCATCTTTGATATTATCTTTAGCAAGATTTAAAATATCATCAAATTTTTGCTCAAATGTATTTGCCATATATCTATTATATTTTAGCAATTCCATATTTTTTCTATCTGCTAAAACGTGGGCATATATATTAGCAGTAGTAGAATAATCAGCATGTCCTAATAACATTTGAAGTGTTTTCATATCAATACCACTTTCTAGGCATCGTGTTGCAAATGTGTGTCTTAATTCGTGAACTGTAACCTTCCTTAAATTATATTTTCTAAGTACATTATTCAACCTATGCCTTAAATAGTCAGCACTGATATTACCTAGTTTTGTTCTAAAAATACTTTCATTATCAAGTTCGGATTCATCCGTTATATTTAAGTTCTCCATAATTTGTCTTTTATACTTTAATAATTCCTCTTTTAGTATTGAAATAACAGGTATTTTTCTATGACTATTGTATGATTTTAAATCAGTATATTTTCTTTCAATTCCAATTCTATTAAGATCATCATCATAAATATCTAACACTTGAAATCCTCTATCTATTTTTATGTTTTCACAAATTTCATCTAAATCTTTCCATAAAAGTCCTGCTAATTCACTTGCTCTAACTCCAAGTGTAAACAAAGCAAAAAAAGCAATTCCGTTATATTCTGACATAAGTATTTGCATTACCTCTAATTGTTCTTCAATAGACATTATTTCTTTTTCTTTAGGTGGTTCTTTTTTTCCAAGTTTTACTCCAACAGCTGGATTATATTCTATTAAAGGAACATCATCTATTGCCGATTGAAAAATCATTCTACCAATTCCTAATGTATCTTTTCTTGTTTTATATGATAACGGTTTTTTTCTTTCAATAAGACCATTTATCATTAATTGAAAATCTCTTTTTCCAACATCAATGACTTTCATTCCTTTAAAATATGGTATTATGTATGACTTAATTTTGGAGATATATCCATTTAATGTACTTTGTGCTATATTAAGTTTTTTATAATCTCTAACCCATATTTTAATCCATTTTTCAACTGTTATGTCTACACTAACTTCACTTGGTAGTGCATTATTTTGTTTTTCTTCATACAACCTTTTTTTAGCTCTCATTTTGTCATTTACTTCTCGTTCTGTATCTCCATATACTGATTTTTGGACAGATTTTCCATCTACAATTACATAAACTCTACCCTCGTATCTATTTCCTCTTTTTCTAATTGTTCCAATACTATTTTTTTTCTTGTTTTCTTTCATTAATTACCTCCTTATAATCAAGAAAACAAGTTGTTTAGAACAAATATAAAGTTTTCTTGATTATAACGTGCTTTTTGAAAAAAGTCAGCCCCACGACCAAAAAAAGTAGTAAATATTTAAAAATATTTACCACTATTAGCATCAAACCAGCTTTGTAATTTATTCTTATTAATAACAATTCTTCTTTTGAATTTTATACATGGGAATCCTTTTATTTTTGTAAGATCAGACATGAGTTTTTCATTTATTCCCAACATTTTACTAGCTTCTTTTAAATTTAAGCCAATCTTTTCATCTATAACATTCATAGTTTCTATCTCCAACTTTTCTTTTTTAATACCATTTAATCTTTTTTGGTATTGCATAGGAAACCTTATCTTTGAACTCATCTTTTACTCGGTATTCTCTAGCTTTGTCATAGTAGCCATAAATCGAAGAATTCCACTTTTTAAAAGCTCTATTATTGATAGTTTTTCCCTTTGAAAGTTCTGAAGTAGCTTGATTGTGTTGCCAAATTAACTGTTCATAAGAGTTGTCAGCTTTTTTCTTTTCCATATAAGTCTTTTTATTAAGTCTTAGTTGTTCTTTTCTTTTAATAGCTGTTTGCTCTTTTCTACATTTTTTTTCTAGAGAATGTCGATAATCTTTTCGTACTATTTTAGATACATACTGTTTACTTATATTCAATTTATTAGCAATTTCAACAATGTTTAGTTTTTCTTCATAGTACAATATAATGATTTTTGATTTATTATTCATATCAACCCTTTCTATTAAAATGGTTGACTTTCTGTATCCCTATTTTTAGACACAATAATACTAATGTAAATCTTTTGTTAAATCATCTATATATTTTGTAAATTCTTTTCCTTTTAATTCTGATAACTTTGGTGTTTTGTTTCGTTTAGTCTTTTTTTTGCTCTTTAATGTTTTTATAATATGTATTATTGTAAAAATAGTACAGCCAAACATTATTAATTCAATTAAAATTCTAATCATAGTTTTTCACTCCTAAAATTTATTTTTTTATAAAGTTCAAGGAGGAAGTTTGTGTTCAGCTGCAACTTTAAAATAAAAATCATTATTTTGTTCCATGCCATTTACCTCACTTTCTTAAAAGTGAAAATTTATTCTTCTACTAGGTAAATGGCACGAACAATCAAAAAACCGGAAAAATTTTAAAAAATTTTTTAAAATTTCTTTTGTCTGTTCATCGAAAGTTTTTTGTAAATTGCTATTCGGATTGTCTGAACACAATCCTCATCTATCTTTCCCGATACTTTAGATGCTTTTTTTATTTCCTTATCAAAATCTAATAATATTTTTTCTATCTCATTATTATTTAACGAAAAATTATTAAACATTTTTTAATCCTCCTAAAATAAAATCTCTTTTTTTAGTTTCTATTGACCTAAGTCTGTTGCGTATAGTTCTGTCTGTAACAGACAAGAGAAATGCAATTTTTTCTTGTGTATTTTTTTGGAAAGAATACAAAAGAAGCACTAACTTTTCATCAAAAGTTAATGCTTCCTTAAATTCATACAACGATAATTCCAACAATATGCTATCCACATATTCAACAATTCTGACTTTATCAACCATTGCAATAGGTTTTGCAAAGTCAAAGTCCCCCCTTGTTTTTAGACTAAAAAAATCATATTCATCCTCAACAGGAATATCCACATCATCAAATTGTATTAATTGATGTCGATTTCTTTTATACAATCTTTGTTTGTAGCTTTTAGCTGTAATCCAGATAATTGAAGTAATTAAATCTCTTTCTTCTTGTGAAAGAGGATATTTTAAATAATCTTTCATATTTACCTCCAAATTTCAAAATTCGGAACTTGTCCATTGAAATTTGAAAGTAAAGTCCTATATTAAATTATATTTCAATCCCCCCTTTACAAAAAAAAAGTCTGTTGAATTTATAAAGTATAAAGATCAATTATCATAAGTTATTTTGATATTTCTCTTTCGCTCACTTTACAACAAAATCAACAGACAAATTTCAAACAAATTATATAAATATATTCATAAAAAAAATGTCGAATACTGTAAATATTAGGAATGTAATAAACGACAAAAAAAGTCGAAAAAAGCAAGTTTCTTAATAATAATAGGTTCTCACATTTTATTTTCCAATATTGGAAACAAATTAACACCATTTTTGCAATGGGATTTTAAGACTATAAATTGTAAAATAAATTTGGGGGAAAATGTAATGGACTATTTATTAACAGGCGAATATATCAGAAAGATTAGGGAATCAGAATTAAAGAAAAGCAAAGAAGAATTTGCAGAAGAATTAGGTATTAGTCTACATACTTTGAATAGACTAGAAAATGCTGAAAGAAAAGTTACTAATATAGAAATATTTGAAAAAATATCAAAAATGTCTGGTCATTCCTTAGATCAAATAATAAAAACGTCTAATAATACTACGAAAAATAAAGAAATATTAATTTCAAAGATACAAAATTCATTATATGATTTTAATGAAAAAGAATTGTTCGAACTTTCAAATATAATTGAAAGTTGTAAAAAACTTTCAAAGAGAAAAAAATAAAAAAGAAATATGCCTATAGGTATATTTTTGATTATAAATTAACAAATAATTAAATATTAACTATCAAAAAAAGATTCTAATGAACCCAATAAAGCTCATTAGAGTCTTTTTATTTCTTTATAAAACCATCTTCTAATAAGGCATTACGAATAGCAATATTAATTAGTCTGTTAAAAGACGTATTGTACTCTATCCTTAAATCAGATAATCCTTGATATAAACTTTCTCTTAATCCAAAACTACGTGCTACTGAAACCTCGTTTTTAGGTCTACTATATAAATTTACATTTTTTGTTTTCAATAGCTTATCTAAACAAGCATTTACCATCTTATTAATTGAAGTATCATATACTTCATTGACTAGATACTCAAGTTTTTCATATAAAGAAACATCTATTTCATAAGTTCTAGTTATCAATTTTTCTTTGGGTGGAAACTGTGAAAATACTGACATTCTTATCACCTCTCATTGCTATTTGATTTTAGTTTATTATAGCAATTATGTTGGTTAAAAATAATCACTATGCAAGTATAATAAAACAACTAAAATAAAAGAATATTACAACTAAAATAGATTGACAGTAAATGGAAAAGATTGTATAATATAAATCAAATATGTAAAGGAGGAAAGCATAATGGAAATTGCTGTAGTAGGTTTAGGATATGTAGGATTGCCATTAGCAGTTGCTTTTTCAAAGAAGTATAATGTTATAGGTTTTGATATTAACCAGTCAAAAATAGAATCCTACAAAAACGGAATTGACCTTACTAATGAAGTCGGAAATGAACTAAAGAAATCAAAAATTCAATTTACATCTGATGAAACTGAACTAAAAAATGCAGATTTTATTGTTATCGCTGTTCCTACACCAATTAATCATTTTAAGAAACCTGATTTTTTCCCACTAGAAAGTGCTAGTAAAATTGTCGGAAAAAATCTAAAAAAAGGATGTATTGTAGTATATGAATCAACAGTATATCCTGGAGCAACAGAAGAAATTTGTATCCCTATTTTAGAGAAATATTCTAATATGAAATGTGGCATTGACTTTAAAGTTGGATATTCTCCTGAAAGAATAAATCCAGGAGATAAAATACATAAAGTAGAAAATATTTTAAAGATAGTTTCTGCAATGGATAATGAATCCCTAAAAATAATATCATCGGTTTATGGCAGCATTATTAGTGCTGGATTGTATGAAGCAAGTTGTATTAAAGTTGCAGAAGCTGCCAAAATTCTTGAGAATACCCAAAGAGATATAAATATAGCATTTATTAACGAAGCTGCAATGTTATTTAAAAACTTAGGAATAGATACTACGGAAGTTATAAATGCTGCAAGTACGAAGTGGAATTTTTTAAGATTTTTGCCAGGTCTAGTTGGAGGACATTGTATAGGAGTAGATCCATATTATTTAATTGAAAAAGCTAATGATGTTGGTTTTAATGCTAAAATAATGAAATCCGCAAGAGAAGTTAATGATAGCATTTCACAATTAATATCAGATGAAATTGAGAAAAAACTTAATGAAGCAGGTATAAGAAATGTGGATTCTAATGTTGCTGTTTTAGGATTAACATTTAAAGAAGATGTACCAGATATTAGAAATTCAAAATCTCTTGAAATTTCGAAAATACTAAAAGAAAAAGGAATCAATGTTGTTATTTCTGACCCTTTGATTGATTTACAAGAAGAAAATTTTAAAACTATTGATGAAATAAAAGATATGGATGCAGTTATATTTGCTGTAGCACATAAAGAATATAAATCATTGCATCCTCAAGATATAAAGAAAATGTTAAGAGATTCTTGCAATATAGTTTATGATGTAAAAAATATTTTTACATCGCAAGAATTACAAAATTATGGATTATTAAAAATAAGTTTATAGGAGGAAAAAAATGCACACTTTCATACCTTATGGTACTCAAAACATTGAACAAGAAGATATAGATGCAGTAGTGTCTGTATTAAAAGGAGATTATTTATCTACTGGCCCTAAGATTCTAGAATTTGAAAAAAAATTTGCTAAATATGTGAATAGTAATTATGCCGTAGCTGTTAGTAGTGGCACAGCAGCACTTCACTGTGCTTGTTTAGCTGCGGGACTTCAAGAAGGTGATGAAGTAATAACAACTCCATTAAGTTTTGTTGCTACATCCAATGCAATTTTATATTGTAAGGCTAAACCTATTTTTGTTGATATAAACGAAGAAACATTTAATATAGATGTAGATAAAATTGAAGAAAAAATCACATCAAAAACTAAAGCTATAATCCCAGTTCATTTTGCTGGTAACCCTTGTAATATGGATAAAATTAAGGAACTTGCTAACAAGTATCACCTACTTATAATAGAAGATGCTGCACATGCCTTAGGAGCAAAATACAAGAATAAACAAATTGGACAAATCGGTGATATGACAACATTTAGTTTTCACCCAGTAAAACATATAACAACTGGAGAAGGCGGTATGATAACAACTAACAATGTGAATTTATATAACAAATTATTGTTATACAGAAATCATGGTATTACAAGAGATAAAAATTTCTTTCAAAATGAATCTTGTTCTGATGAAGGCAATTGGTATTATGAGCAAATCTGTTTAGGATATAATTATAGATTAACTGATTTTCAAGCAGCACTTGGAATTATTCAATTAGATAAGATGCCTAATAGCTTAAAACGAAGAAATGAGCTTGCAAAATATTATGAGCAATCATTAAAAGATATTAAGGAAATTAAAATTCCACATATTTCTAGCAATATGGGTTCATCATGGCATTTATATATAATAAGAATTATAGATTCAAAAATTAATAGAAAAAAAGTATTTGATAAATTACGTGAAAAGAATATTGGTGTTAATGTTCATTATCTACCGATTCATTGTCAACCTTATTATAAAAAATTGGGTTACTCAAAAGGACTATGCCCAGTAGCAGAAAAAATATATGAAGAAATAATAACATTACCAATACATCCAAAAATAAGTGATGAGGATGTACAATATATTGTTAAATCGTTAAAAGATATTATTGAGGAGGAAAAGAATGGAAAATAAAAAGATATTAATAATTGGAGGATGTGGATTTATTGGTTCTGCAATTATATCAAGATATTATAAAAATAATAAAATTGTTGTTTTAGATAATTGCCCATTAGAGAATAGCTCATTAGCATTAAGAAATTTACCAATGGATAATATAAAGTTCATTCAAGGTGATGCAACAGATATTAATCTAATTGATTCTCTTGGTAATGATTTTGACTATATTATACATGCAAGTGCTATATTGGGAATAAGAAAAGTTGTTGTTGAATCAATTAACACTATTACAACTAATTTGAAAACTTGCTTTAATGCTTTGGAACTTGCTTCGAAGCAAAAGCACCTCAAGAAGTTTCTTACATTTAGTACAAGTGAAATATATGGAATTAACGCTCAAAAGCCAAGTGAAGAAGACCCTGCAATTATAGAACCCGCAACAGAAGCTAGGTGGTGCTATGCTGCAAGTAAAAATCTTTCGGAACATTTAGTCTTTGGTTATCATAGAGAAAAAAATATTCCAATAGTTATAATTAGACCATTTAATGTCTTTGGAGAATACAGAAAAGGTTCAAATGCAATGACTACTTTTATAGATAAAGCTATAAAAAATGAAAATATTTATATAGATGGAAACGGTCAACAAGTAAGAGCATGGTGTTATATTGAAGATTTTATTAATGGATTAACTTCTGCTTTAGAATCTGAATATACATCTGAAATATTTAATTTAGGAAATCCAAATAATGAAATAACCATTGAAAATTTAGCAAATAAAGTAGTAAGTATAACAAATTCCAAATCCAAAGTAATTATTACAAATTCAACTGAGCCTGATGTAAAGTTTAGAAGCCTATCAATAGATAAAGCAAAACAGATGTTAGGATACAACCCAACTATTGGAATTGATACTGGAATAGAAAAAGTTTATAAATGGATGAAGGAGTCTGTCAATGCTTAATAATGTTTTTGGTTTTACATTTTATGCTCTAGATTTAAAGCAAGTATCAGATTTATTATTAAAGTCTTTTGGAAAAGCTGAGGCAATACTTTTCTCTGAACAAGATCTACAAGATTCCTCTTGGGAAAAAGTATGGACCAATATATCAAAAATAGTTGATATATTGGGTGGTGATAATGTCAGTTTTCATTTTCCTATGGATAACTGTGATTATATAAATTCTGATTTCATAAAAAATAGATTAATAGATGCGATAGATAGAGCAAATAATTTGGGTATAAAGAAAATTGTTATACATCCAAATTTGAGATATAAAATAAGTGAATGGCAATATATAGACAGATTAAAAATGCAAAAAACATTATATAACTTTATTAATAGTGTAGATAGTAATCAAGTAACATTATGTCTTGAAAACATGCCTCCTATTGGCAATAAATTTGATGATGCTGATAGTTGTATATTATTTGCAAGTGATATATCTTCTTCAATTAATTATACATGGGATATATGTCATTACTTTAATGTTGTTAAAACAATGGAAATAGCTAAAAATAACAATAATTGGAATAATATTTTAGCAGATATTCAAATATGCGATTATTTGGATTTTACTAATTATCTAAAAAATATTGCACACTATCATTTTTCAGCTTTTGAAAAAATTGCGGATCCTTTTAAAAATGAGATTTGCCAAGAAGGTGTATTACCTTTTGAAAGTTGTGTTAGCGAACAACTTTATATTGATGCACTAAAAATTATATATGCAGATGCTTTAAAAAATAATAAAAGTATCATTTTTGAAATCTCAGAAAAAGATTATTATCATCGAGATAATATTATAAAAATGCTAGATTGGGCAAAAAAAGTAATAAAGGATGAAATTTAAAATGGATAGTCGCTTTTACAAAAAAGAACATGTAAAATATAATTTATACCCACAGCAAACTAAAGTATTAAGTATTCTCTCAAAAATATTAATTACTAACTCTAGATATAAAAGAATAAAGAAAGAATTTGATCGCATTATCTCTGATATTTTTTCTGTAGACAAGCAAGAAATATTTTATTTTTCAAGTGCTTCTAAAGCATTAGAAAATTACTTAAAAGCATTGTCGACAGAAAGAAATATAAGAAATATATACATTCCATCTTTTTCTTGCATTGAACTTGCTGATGCAATAGTCAAGAGCAACTGTAATTTGAAAGTATATGACATTCAAGAGAATTTAAAACCTAGTATAAAAACACTATATGAAATCTCTCAAGATTCAACCGCAGTATTAATTCTGCCTTCTCTTTTCGGAAAAGACAATTATCCTGACGATGAATATTTAAAGGTGCTATCAGAATTGTCTATTCCAATAATATTAGATGAAGCACAAACCTTCCCAAATATTTCTTTTAAATTACATTCGGTTATAAAAAAATGTGCAATACTAATATCTTTCGGTAAATCTAAACCAATATCTTCTGTTGGTGGTGGAGCAGTAATTAATAAAGCATTATTATCAAATAGTTCAAAATTGCACTATAAGGTTAATACAAATAACTACTATAAAAAAATTTTTGTGAATTGCGGATTAAGAATTAAAAACAAGATTGCTAAATATTTTGGGATATACTCCAATAAATATAAATCCCTAGAGGATTTAGTATTTGATAAAAAACAAGTCAATCCTAATAATACTATGGAAATTGATAAGTTAGAAATAATAATGGCTTATTTTAGGACTATAAAATATAAAAAACTATATCTTAAACGAAGAATATTAAAAGATGATAATTTGAATTTGTTTGGAGAAAAGACTTTTCTCAATTATAATTATCTTCCACTAATAATTAACAATGCTAATAGATATGAATTTATGAAACAACTTGGTAAGAAAGGAATACAATCTACATTGTACTATTATCCTATACATTTAATTCCCTTTTATAAGGAAAAATGGAACTTATCCAGATGCCCAATTTCAGAAAAAATTTTTAGTAAAATAGTTATCATACCTTTTGGAATAGATTATAGTAATAAGAATTTAAAAAATATTATAAAAAAAATAGGAGAAATAATATTATATGAAAAAGTTAGCAATAATAGGTTCTAGTGAATTGCAAACGCCTTTAATATTGGAAGCTAAAAATATGGGATATGAAACCTATGTGTTTTCAAAAAGAAACAACACTATTGGAGAAAAGGAATGTACAAAGTTTTATGATGTTGATGTACTGGATGTTGATGCAATTTTAGAAAAATGTGAAAATTTAAAAATTGATGGGATTACTTCCATTGCATCTGACATTACAACAAAAGCAGTTGTATTTGTTTCTGAAAAGATGAATTTGGTAGGAAACTCTTTTGAAACTTTATATAAATCCACTAATAAATATGAGATGAGAAAATCCTTTAAAAATGCTGGTCTTATTGTTCCAAACAACTTTCTAGTCAAAGATATAGAAGATATAAATGGACTTGATACAAAATTAAAATATCCAGTTATAGTTAAACCCACCGACAGGGCAGGAAGTGCAGGAGTCATTAAAGTAGATAACAAGAAAGATTTAAGAAGTAGTATTGAATATGCTATGCAAGAATCTTTAACCAAGCATGTAATTGTGGAAGAATACATATATGGTAAAGAATACAGTTGTGAATGTGTTTCTATTAATGGAAAACATAAAAGGTTAGTATTTACAGAGAAATTTACAACAGGAGCACCAAATTTTGTCGAAATAGGGCATATACAACCAGCTAATATAAATTTAGATGAAAACTACGTTGAAAATATTATTTTTAAAGGATTAGATTCATTGAATATACAAAATGGTGCTTCTCATGCCGAATTTAAAATTACTCCTAATAACGAAGTTGTAATAATTGAGATTGGTGCAAGAATGGCAGGTGATTTTATAGGTTCAACATTAGTTAAACTATCAACCAATGTTGACTATGTAAAATTAGTCATTGATATTGCAATGAATAACTCTCCCCTATTTCCTAGCATACAAAAAATTACCCCTTGTGCTATTAAATTTATTTGCAATAATGAAGATTTAAAAACATTTGAAAAGTTAAAAAATGAAAATATGATATTTTCCCATAGTGATGATTTAATAGTCAACAATAAAAGAATAACCAAAAGTTCAGAAAGATTTGGTTGGTTTACTATTAAAGGTGGTAATATTGAAATGTATAAAAAAATAATAAATAATGAAATTTAACAAGAAATATGTTAAAATATCTAGCAGGAGTGATGTAAAGATGAATGATTAGAATCTAAAATTAGAATTAATATAAATTTTAAATTATTGAGGTGAAAGTTATGAATAAAAAAGAAATAATAGAATTAGTTAATAATCAATTAGCTATAGATTTAAACTGTAAAAAAGAAGATTTTTATAAAGAAGGAATTATTTATACTGATGTAGTAAACAATGATAAACAAAGAAAATGTATTAGAGAAAATCCTTATGTTGAATTAGTTACTATGGGGCAAGCCTGTGTAATAACTGTAGATAATAAATTAAAAGAGAAAATCAGCAAAATGTTTGAAGGAAAAAGCAGAAATGAAATTAGTGAAATGAATGTTTTAACTGAATCTGAAATTCATTATATTCCAGATATAAGCAGAATTACTGAAAAAAGAAAATTACCTGAGGAATTTGAATATGAAATCAAAGAAGGAAAAGAAATAGAAAAATTATATTCTTTACCAGAATTTGCAGGATTTGATAATTCTATACAATACGGTGAAAACTATGTAGGACCTGATGAAATTGTATTATATGCGAAAGATAAGAATAAAATAGTTGGAATGGCAGGTGCAAGTAAAGATACAGAGGAAATGTGGCAAATCGGAGTTGATGTAAAAAAAGATTACAGAAGCAAGGGACTAGCAACAGCATTGGTAAGTAATTTAGCAAATATAATATTAGATAAAGGAAAAATACCTTATTATAGTACCACTTCATCTAACATTCCATCTCAGCTTGTTGCATATAAATGTGGTTTTATGCCTTATTGGTATTCAAAAAAAGTAATTAACTCTGAACTAAACTAAATTAAATTAAAAAAAGGACATCCAAAAGATGTTCTTTTTTAAAACTATTATGGTTGTTTTATACAACTATAATAGTTGACATAAATTGTAAAAAGTGATATAATTTCCTTAGTATTTCAATATACAAAACGATTCTAATTTTCAGGAGGTTTCTGTTATGAAAAATTATTTTGAGTATCGGGGTAAGGTTGTTACACTAATGCTATGTTCTAGCTGCAATATCAATTGTGAACATTGTTACATTAGTTTTGGTGGCAATCGGACAGTTAAAGAACTTACCTCTCTCATTCCTCTGCTTTTGGAGAAAGGTTATAGAGTTGATCTTAATGGTGCTGAGGTATTAACAAACCCTGCATATTTACAATTCTATAAAATGACTCATAATACAGAGTTAATGACAAATGGGTTAGCAATTTATCAAAATCCTGATCTGTTAAAACTCATCAAGGAAAATGGAATTACAACAATAGCAATTTCTTACCATTTTGAATTGCATAATGTAATTTCCAAAGTGCCAAAAGAAATTATTTTAAAAGTCATTCATCTGTGTCTGGAAAGTGGTTTAAAGGTATTAATCAACACAACTATATCTAACACAAACTTTACTAACATTGAACGAATGTGCGAGGAAGCTATTTCGATTGGTGCAACTGCAATACGTTTTACTAATTTTTTAAAACAAGGTAATGTTTTAAAAAATAGTATCGAAGAATATGCTTTATCGAGAGATGAAGTTAATCTATTCTTTGAACAATTAAATAGAATGAGAAAAAAATACAATCCCGAAACATTATATATCCATAGAAGTGGATTATTTGATGTTGACCTTTGTAATAGAAACTCTCATTTTGTTTGTACAGCTGGATGGGATGATGTAACAATCACACCCGACAATATGGTATATCCTTGTATTTTCTTAGCAAAAAAAGGCTTTGAAATTGGAAAATTCGAGGATGGTATCATAAAAATTCAACAATGTTTTCATAACAATGGTCAACATTGTTGTGCATCACAAATCTTAAATAGAGGTGAAAATATTTTTTATGAATCGTAAGGTGATTGGAAATTTCCAATTAGTCGATCTTTTTATAAGGAGGATTTACTATGAAGACTATGATGGAATACCTTAGTACAAAGGCTTACGTAGAGACCGTAGAACTCACAATGCGGATAATAAATGAATATCCTATTTATGGTTCCGAAGCTCAAAAAAGAGTCGCAGAAATTTACAGAGAGTATTTTTTAAAGAATGGTTGGGATTGCATAGTCGATGAATATTCTTATAAGGATATTCAAAGCATTGATTATGTTCGGAAAGTTTGGGAATATGATCCATTTTATGGTGATTATCCAAGCAAACCCAAATACAATGTATATGCAGTCTTAGATTCACACCGTCCTGGTAAAACCTTTATCCTTAATGGTCATTTTGATATTGACATTATTGATAAAGCTGATTTGAACAGAAGTTATATGAAAGCAAAAATTGTCGAAGATAATCGGCTGTTAGGTAGAGGTTCTACTGATATGCTTTCTGGTCTTAACTCTTTAGCATCAATTCATAATCTTTTAAGAGGAATTGAATGGAGTGGAAAAATCATCTTCACAGCTGTTGTTGATGAAGAAATTGGAGGAAATGGTACAATCAGAGCATGCCAGTATTTATCTGAACATGGATACTTGGATGATGTATATGAGTGTATTATTGCAGAACCTTCTAATAACCTGAAATGCAATGAAAGTATGGGATTTCTGCCTTTCAATATTGCAATAACTTCTAAAGTTGTTCACATGAATGCTCAAACACAAATGGATGCTTCTGAAAAACTCAGAAACATTATGAACTCTTTTGCAATGCTGAAAAAGTATGATGGCATAAACATCAATATCGGTCAGTTATCTGGTGGAACAGACCCCTCTTTACCTATTGATGAATTAACAGTAAGAGGAGTTTGCTCTGTACGCAGTAACATCACACTTGATAGGTTGAAGGAACTGTTATTAAAAAATGTGTCTGATGCAAAGATTACATTTGTTCCTTTACAGATTGAACCATACCGCAATACAATGTTTCCTAAAGGATGTTTGTTTCCTAGTGCATGTGATGCCCCAATCTTTGGAAGGTATAACATTCCTACAATTATTTGGGGTCCGGGTAGTTTGGAACAAGCTCACACGGAAAATGAGTATATTGATTTAGATGAAGTACGGCAGTACATTATCGAGTTGCATCAATATCTCTACAACCATCTTGGTACACACACAACTTAAAACTCTATAAAAAGACAAAGGGAAGAACTTATATGGTTTCTTCCCTTTCCTTTTCTTTTACAACCATTTTAATTGTTTTGCACAACCATAATAGTTGACAAAAAATGTAAAATATGTTACAATATAATTAATCAAAACTTAAAGGAGTTGATTACAGTGTGCTAGTAATCTTTGGTATTGTAAATTTGAGGCAATCACAACAACATTAAGGAGGTAACTATTATGCCGAGAAGAAATTACATTGACAAGAAAGCATACAAGAAGCAGAAACGGAAGTTGGAGAACAAGACCAAAGTTTTTGTGGATCGTATGAACATGGAAATGGGTCTTTCGAAAAAGGCTAAGCATCACCAAAAATAACAACAACATCAATTAACATCTAGGAAGGAGGAGCTTGTATGCCTAGAAGGAATTACATTCACAAGAATGCTTACAAACAGCAGAAACGGAAGCTGGAGGAGCAGACCAAAGGTTTTGTGAAGAAACTGAATAAGCAGATGAAAATCAAAAAAACTTCTGTCGCCCAGTAATTCTCAAAATATCTAGCAAGAGGAGGGAGAACAAATTGTTTTCCCTCCTTTTCAAATTAATTTAGGACAACATTAATCTCTAATAAAAAATCCACTAAAATCAAAATAATATATGTACTTAAAATGTTTTCCATAATGGAGGAAATATGGATAATAAAAAATTAAAAGAAATTTTACCTGATATAAGATTATTAGGAGTCAGTAGAAAGTTAGATGATTTAGGAAGAATTGTTATTCCTATGAGTTTTAGAAAAAATGGCAATATTCATCCTGGAACTATAGTTTCTATTGAATTTATCAATGATTGTGTACTTCTTAAAAAGATTGAGAAAAATGAATTTGAATTTTCAAGGAAAATTGATAATTTAGGAAGGATTGTTATTCCAATAGAATTTAGGAAATTATGGTCTTGGAATGAAAATGATTTAATTAATATATGTGTATATGATGATTATATTATATTAAGAAAAATTAACAAGAAATGTATTTTCTGTTATAGTGAAAAAAACTTGTTCCAATATGAAGGTAAATTTATTTGTCAAAGTTGCAAACAAAAAATATTAAAAGCATGGTTATTAGGAAATTAAGGAGGGAATTTTATGGAATATATTTATAAAAATTTAACACTTATTCAAGCTCAAAAATTAATAGATGAAATTAAAGATAATAAGGAATATAGTATTTTGGTATCAAGGCTTGAATATTTTACAAAACTACAAGAAGAAAAAATTACAAACGAAGAATTAAACGAACTAAATGAATTGATGAGTAGAATAAAAAGACTATTAGAGCTAGATAAAAAAGTAAAAGAAAAAGAAGAAATTGTAAATTTATTTGAAGAAATTTCAAATTATTTTAAAGAACAAGAAATAAGGCAAGAGGATTTAGGAAAAATTGTAAATGGAGAAATTTTTAAAATTATAGAAGAAATTGATACAATAGCTGGAAAAGTAGAAAAAGATCATGATTTAATATTTATTACACGTAAGGGTGCCAATGAATATAAGCAAGAGCATAAAGATGAATTTAGAGGAAAGTTGAAAATAAAAGTAATTGACAATAAAGATAAATTGTTGGAAAAAATATTAAGAATAATAGAAAATAACTATTAAGTTAAAAATTTGAAAGGTGTTATTATATGTTTGATTATGAAAAATGGAAAGAAAAATATTATAATTCTAGAGTTATTTATATATATAATTTTTTTGACAAAAACGATTTTAAAATTCTAGAAAAATTAAATATTACTGTTGAAGATAAAAAATACACTGAAAGTGAATATGATGTTATTAAATTCTTTTTAAATCTGTATTATAGTGAAAAATACGATGCAGAAGAAGAAAAAGCATATATGAAATCGCTATCAGAAATAAATGTAAGTCAAGAAGATTATAATAGATTGTTTGAAATATTTGAAAAAATAGATGACCAATTTATTTATAATCATTAAAAACAATGGAATATTTTAAGTAAAGTATCATATACTTATATAGAAAGTATATACTTTCGCTAATTGCTCAAAAAAACTTATTCAAATTTATTGGATTCAGTTGACAAAACGAGGTTTTTGTATTATAATAAGTAAAGTTTGACACCGCGGGGTGGAGCAGTTGGCAGCTCGTTGGGCTCATAACCCAAAGGTCGGAGGTTCGAGTCCTCCCCCCGCAACCAATAATACCAAGCATTTGCAAGTTTATGCAAGTGCTTTTTATTTATATTTTTTCAAGGGTATTTTAATAAAAACAAGGGTATTTTCTATATAAATCTTAGAAATACCCTTAATATTTTATGCACATTTTTTTATATTTTCATATATCAATAGTTCATTTAAGATACATTCTAATACATTAACAACAATACTATTACCGAGCTTGTTTATATAACTGAGTATCCGAAATACCTACAGATTTAGCTTTGTAAAAATCTTTATCATCAAATCCCATTAGTCGCCAACATTCTAAAGGAGTCAGTTTTCTTATCCTCATATATGTTTTAAAATCCTCAGAAACAAGAATTGCAGCTGTTGATGTTACATTTCCACATGAACAAGTTTGAGTTGGTGCAATGTCAGTTATCATTTTATTATTAAAAGAATTAAACATTTTTCTTTCTGCAATTTTAGGTTTAAATCCACTTGCAATTACTGTAGAATAAATTCCGTTTGAATCATATATTCTGTCCTGAACTTTAGGTTGAGAAAATTCTTTACTGTTTTCTAGTACAGCAATATTAGGCGAAGTTAAAATAGTTTGTGAAACATTTTTCCCAACTCTACCTCGTTTTGAAATATTATTTGGATATGCAATATTAATTGAATCGCCCTCTCTTGCTTCTGTATATCCTTTTTTTGTACCTTCATGTACTAAAATAAATGGTTGTTTATTTCCTCCACTAGACATAGTTGTAAGTGTTGGAGATATTCCAATGGGATTATAAATACTTCCAGCTTGATGCGTTTTATTTTCGCTATCATAAATACCTGTGATTCTCTGCACATTATTATCACTTATGTACTGATTATTTCTTCCATCAACTTTATAATATCCAGCTATTATGCAAGAGCTAACATCTGGATTTTCTAAATTTCTTATTAATCTATTATTCTTTTTTATCAATCGTCCAATTGCATTTTCAGATAAGTAATATTTTTCATCAACATTATCTTCTAACAAGTCTTTTAGTTTCCTCAATAAGGGGATTTCTTGTGGAAAACAAAAGTTGTTTTGAGCAATATCATTGCGAACAGAAACAATAAATACACGTTCTCGGCTCTGAGGAATTCCGAAATTTTTTGCATTTAATACCTTCCAATAATTTGTATATCCTAATTCAGAAAGATCGTTTAATATAGATTCAAATTGTTGTTTGAATCTTTTACTTGTAAGATTTTTAACATTTTCTATAATACTGTAGGAAGGTCTTTTTTCCTTTAGAATTCTATAACCCTCATAGTATAAACCACTTCTGGTTTCACCTTCTTTTATTCCTTGCATTTTTCCGAGCAATCGAAATATCTTGACAAGGGAATCCCCAGGTCAACAGGTCAAAGTCAGGCAATGTAGTTGCATCTATTTTTTTTACATCACCATAATTCTTGGATTCTGGAACATTATGAATTGCACAATAACTTTTAACTGCAAATTTATCTATTTCAGAAAATCCAACTATTTCAAATGGTATTTTAAGTCTTGCAAGTGCTTTTTCAAATGCTCCGAATACCTGCAAATAAACTAAATAATTTTAACATATATATAATTCCTCCATTGCATTAAAAAAAGACCTCTGGGGGCAACCTGAGGTCTTTTAAGCTATATTTATAGAAGCATATAAGCTATCTATTTCTTTTTTCTTTTCTAGAACATACTTTTCTAGTTCTATACCTTTAATATTTTTCATTTTTTCATTTTTTTCATTAAATAATTCATACTCTTTGTCATCTACTAAATATAAAGTGTAAAATTTATTTTTTTCATTATAGGCAACATATTTTTTGGGAATATGTATTTTTTCTTTAGTATATGGTAAGTTGATACAAAAATTATCATCATCTGATAAAGAATATTCTATTCTATTTGAACCAAATTTGATATTATGAATAAACAAGTTGCTATTAGATAATTTTTCTTCTTTGATTGTATCTAGATGATTTAATTCTCTTTGCATATCTAAGATTTCCTTTTTTAGTTGATTCAATTTTATTCTTTCATCACAAGTTTTTTTTATATATAGTTTTGCATCATCTACAGAATTAAAACCTAATTCTTTTTTTATATTTAGGAATATTTCAACTTCTTTGGGCAATAGATAATCGGAATCTTGTTCCTTAAAGTACATGGCATTTTCATACAGTTCATATAAATTGATAAAATCATGAGCCTTTTCAGTATTTTCTATTATTTTTTGTACTGATGTTTTGAATTTTTTTAAAGCAATATTCCTAGATTTTATTTGGTTTCGCATTGATTGAATCTCACAATCGACATCATTGAAACTTCTAATGTTATATTTATCTAAATATTCTAATTGTTGTTTTAATTGGTAATATCTTTTAACTTCCTGATATTTAGTTTTCTGATATTCTGTATAAATTTTATTTTCTGTAGATAATTGACTTTTTTCAATAGCTTCTTTTGATTCTAAAGCCTTATAATAGATTTTAGAATTAAATTCATTTTCTGTAGTTTTTAAGCCTAATATTTTTAGGTTATTTATATTTTTAAAATAATTATATAAATTATCAGTAGAAAATTCATTGCTAATTGTGTCAATTCGCATAAATCTTTCCATACCTGTAATTTTAACTGCTATATGTTTTCCTCTTTTTACTTCATAGCCAAGAATTGATAATTCATCCAATAATTCATCTAGAGTATTGCACTTAGGTAATAAATCATTAATAGTTGATTTTATTTTTTCTTTATATGTCTGTTTTTTATATTGATAATAATAATTTTTATCTTTAACTTTGCTGAAAATTCTTTTGGGCATAATATAACATCCATATTCACTTGAAATTTTATCGCTTATTTCACTTAACCCATACAATCCTTCTTTATAATTGGCAAGCCTATCTTCAAGTTTTTTTCCATTCATATTAATAGCATTTAAACAAATATGATTATGAAGATGACCTCTATCACAATGGGTTGCAATCACACATTGAAAGTCAGGGTATAATTCTTTACACAATTTTCTTGCAATTTCATTTGCTTGTTCTGGAGTTATTTTATCTGTAAGCGCAAAACTTTGAATTATATGATACGCTACACGATTTCCTTGCATTTCGTATTTCTTTTGAACATCTAGCATTTCATATAATGCTGTATCTACATTGCAATTAAGTGAAGATGCAACAGCAACTTTTTCTCCAATGTTTTTTTCATCTAAAATGTATTCTATCAGTTGCTTGGGTGAACCATAATGGGCACTTCTTTTGGTATATGGCATTTTTATTTTCCTCCAATATTTCTTGAATGGTTTATTTCTTGCCATTCATTATAGTTTAACTTCTTAGCAATTAACTTTAATGATTCCTTTTGATTACGAATAATATTAAATAGAATTGTTTTTATGCTACTAATATCCATTTCATTAATTTGTGTTGCATATTTTAGAGTATGTCTAAGTTCTTTTACAATCTTTTTTAACTCTTTTGTATTTTCTGAATAAGCATCATATATCTCTTTCTTTCCATCAATATCAATATGAGTTATTTTTTCAAAAACTGCTGCATCTCTGATATATGCTGCAAAAGTTTTATATCCATAAAATTTTGCTTTAGCTTCTAAAAGATTTTTTTCATCTTCTGAAACCCAAACCATAATCCTTTTATTCCTTTTAACATTTTTCATAAACCCCTCCATAAAAAAGAAGCATGGATCCAATGCTTCTTATAAATAATTAATTGTTTTGTTTTGCAATACACTGCTCATAAATTTGTACTAAAATGTATTTTCTATCATCTTTTAAATTAGCTAATTTACTTGCTACAGAAGTAATAGAAAATTTGACAGCTGATGATGTACACTCGTTATATTTTGCTAGTTTTGATAAAGTATATTCTTCATTATTATTTTTATCTAAATTGTAAAACATTATAAATCGTTCTTTTTGTTTTTGAGTTTTTTCTTTTAAGCTCATCACTACTTTGAAGAAATTATCCTTTTGTTTAAAATCCAGTATATTCCTTTTAGCAAAATCTAATAAAGTATGAACAATATTTGCATAATCTTCATCTAGCACAAGAACCACCTCATTTCTAGAGAAATAAAGTGTATATACACAAATAGATAATTAATTATCAAAACCGTTATAGCGTATTTAAGCCTGATTGTCAGCCCATCTCTAGGATTTTAATCAAAAAGATCATAAGGATAACCAGCTTTAATATATAATTCAGTTAATTCCATTTTATACTTTTCTAGTATTTCCAAATATTTTTGCTTAAAAATATTTTTACATAACCACTCAATTCCTTCGTTAGTAACAAAATATTTATTTTCTCTGATAAACATATAATCTTTGTTATATTTTATCATTTTAGAAATAGCTTTTTTGATAGTTATCTCACTTCTATCAAAGTAATCTATTAATTCTACTAATTTATATTCTCGTAGCCAAAAATTCTTTGATTTAATATTTAATAATTTTTGATATTGACTAATTCTTAATTTAAAGAAGTCTATATCAGCATCAATTTGCTTTTGAGAATGCTGAAAATATACAAAAGATAACCAATAGAATCCTTCTATCAGAATATAATGTTTATTATCTTTAGCTCTTATTTGTCGCCACCTACAAATCGGATGCTTTTTTTCCATAATTCTGATTGCCTGTAATAAAATTTTATAATCAATATCTTTGTTCATTGAGGTTTTTATATTTTGAATATTTAATAAATTCAAAATCTTTTTATACGATAAATATATTTTATTATTTTCATTTTCGGAATCTCTAACCATAAATTTTCTCCAATAAAAAAAACTTGTAACATTTCTGTTAAAGTTTTTCTATTTTTTCTTTATTGCTACCATTAACTGATTTTCTTTTACAACTAATGATTTATTATCATAAAAATATTTCTCGCCAGTATAATAAATACTATATCCTAAATCTTCTAATTCATCTTCACACATATCTAAGAATTCTTTAGTTTCACTTTCATATAAATTTAATTTTACTCTTAGCTCATAATATGTAAAAATTATTATATTTGAATTCAACTTAATCTTTCTGTCTATATAAATATCTACAGGGTTCAATGTATATCCTCTCCAAACTATCAAAAATTTTTATTATTATATCACTTTTTTATTTGAAAATAAACGAATCCAAATAAAAAAACTTTGAGCTAGCGTATGCGCAGCGAAAAAGTAAGAGCAAAATTTCAATTTTGCTCCCGAATAAGATGTCATTTTATATGACTTTTATTCGCAAGCATGGTGTATCGACACCTGTAATGCTTGTTAGGGAAAACCCTAATACCCTTTTGGGCCCGCTGGGAGAAGTTTTTTTTAAGCAGTTTTTTAATAAATATTTAATCTATATATTCAATTTCTGAATCATTTTTTGATATATGATTTGTAGTATTTGCGAGTGTTTTTTTATCAAAAAATTCTTGTAATTCTGATACATTTATTGGTTCTTTATCATACCATTCTACAGACTGCTTTATATCATCACTCCAAGTTAATCCTTTATAATTCTGATATTCAAATAAGAAAATATCCTTATCTTTGTTGTTTATTATTGCTAATCTTTGCCAGTCAGAATATTCTGTTTGTTTACCTAAAATTTCAAGCAAACCACATTCTCTAAGAAAGTTTTTGAACGAATTAAATTCTCTTTCATTTGTAACTTTTATAACATTTGAACCTGATAGAAAATCTATCCAAGAATAATTGTATGTTTTCAAATTTCTCACCTCTTAATTAATATTCACAGTCTATTTCATTTTCTTTATTTATTGTATTTACATATTCATAGATTGATTTAATATTTTCAGTTACTACATCAATTCCATTGAAAGCACTTGTGTCTAAATTAATTTGTGAATTATCCTCAAAAGTTATAGTCGTTAGATATTTGCCATCTGAAATATCTTCTGTATAAATATTTAAGTAGTTTATATTTAATTCATCCAATAAATTCTTATATAGTGAAGATAAATGTAATAGTCCTTCATCATAGTCATTTCCATAATTCATTAAGTTTTCTATTTTATTTTCTTTAAAATAATTTGTAACTTTAGAAAGTATAATTTCAGAATAATTAGATTCACTTTTTTCATAATCTTTCAATATATATGCTGGTGGAGTAATACCAGTAGTTTTCATTGCATGAATCAAATCACAATCATCTGGCATATATAAATCTCTCTCAATTTTTAAGCCAAATGGTAATTGTAATTCTTCCAATTCTGACAATCTTACATATCCAAACTCAGCCATTTCATCATCTCCAAGATGGCAATATCCAAACATTTCATAATCGCCATTTTCTAGCTTTTCTGCTTCTGTTATCAACCAAGTTCCTGGTCCAATCGGATTAAAAAATTTTGCTATAACTTTTGCTTTTCCACCTAAACCGTCTTGAGCTCCAATAGGATATTTTTCAAAAATTTTTTCTAATTCTTTAGTAATTAATTTCATTCTTTGACTCCTCCTTGTCCACACTTTTTATAAATTTTTCATATAAAATTTTATAATATTTATTCAAAAATTCTTTTGACATTTCTTTTAGCTTTTTTTCATATTCTTCAAAATCTTCTAATGAATCTCTTATTGAAAAAGATTTCCTATAATCACAAGATTCTCTATGTAAATCTATTTCATCATCCACAAAAAAATTATCTGCAATTTCTTCAATTTGTTTATTTATTTTTTTTACATCATATATATCCATGAAATTTTCATAAAATTGGATTAGATGTATCATATTTACTCCTTCATCTGTCCAAGTTTCAATTTCCATGCCATTAATCATTCCATTTTCTGATATAGTATAAACACCATAATTGAATGCTTTTAATGTTTCTATAACACTATCAAATATTATTTTCTGTTTCTGAGTAGGAATGTACTCTCGTGTTTCCAAGTCATCAACTTTAACCATCTTGTCAATTTTTTTTCCAAAAGTCATTTTAGTATTATTGATACATTCGTTATAATCAGCAATTAGTATTTGATTAGGTTTTAAAGAGTAGTTTCCATTACTACATACAATTGTTATATTTTCATCAGACATATTTTTAATATAATTACTATCACTCGTATAAATATATTCTTCGTTATCATCTTTAAAAAACTTAAATTGACTATCATTCAAAGCATATTCAAAAAAAGACCTCTCATCTTTGTCAATAAAAGGTCTTTCTTGAGAATTAGCCACATAGGTCATTACTTCATCAAAGTATTTGAAATATTCCTCATCAAAATCTCTAATCATTGCATCAAATAATAAAGGTTCTTTTAAATCTCTTAACTTTTCATATATCACTTTGCCAAGACAATCTATGCCCATTCCACCGTTAAACTCAGTAGATTTTTGCACTTCAAAATTATTATTTTTATCTTTTGTTATAATAAAAACTGTACCCCTGTGCATTTTATAATTCCCTCCAAAAAATTAATAGTCATAATCATTATTAAAGTCATTAGAAATTGTTTTTTCTAATGACTTTCTAATAATGTTTTGACTATTTTCTTGTTCTAAATTTTTTAAAAATTTTTTATCTAAATTTTGTAAATTATATGATAATTCCTCTAGTTTGGAATAGTTGTTATATCCACCAATCCAGTCCTTTTCATATTTCATAGTTCTATATAAAATATTATTGGCCCATTTGTTTTTAATATCTCTAACATCTGAGATAGAAATATAATAAAACTGTTTTGATTTATTACTTTGTACAACTACTGAAAAGTTATAATGACCTTTATTAAAGCTATACAAATTAAAACCAATTTCGTTTCCAATATTCTTTAAAACATTTCTATAATCTCGTTGAAATTCTAAATATTCAAGCGAATTATTTGGTCCATCATCTTGTATATTTACATCATACCATTTATCTAAAAAGTTTTTAATTTTCATCCTAATCCTCCTAAATATCATAGTCTAAATTATCTTCATATTCATTGGTAGGTTCTATTGCTTCAGCTTGTATAATAGGACTTTCCTTTGACTCAATATAAGTGTCTATAATATCTTGACTTAATAGGTGAAAGTTCTTTTTTTCTTGTTTTTGTTTATCTTCTATATAGTCATGGGTATAAGCTATAGCAATTTGTTCATCTACTCTTAAATCCTTTGGATTTATTCCCATGTCAATACATAATAAAGCCTGTTGAAAATATTTTTCATCTTCTTTTTTCAAAGCATTTAATTGGTTATACATAATTGTAAGAAATTGTCTGCTAGTAATTTCGCCCATATACTTTTCTTTTACTGCATCTAATATTTTTTCATAATATGCTGCTGGTACTTTTGTTGGTTCTTTAGTGTCTGGATTAATATATGTATAAGTCATATCACTTATATTTTTGCACATATCTTTTAACTTCATTTGTGTAAAATCATCATATTGTTTTCTCATAATACAATCACTCCTTTAAATATCATAATTAATATCATTTAAGTTATCTTTTATTACAGGAATTTTCTCATTATTAATTTCTCTGTATAAATTTTTTACTTCAAATTGTGTACAAAGGTAATCTAATATTTCATTAATAGAATAGCCTGTATCTTCATCTAAATATCCTGAAATCCAAATAAAGTCGATAGTGTTATCTTTTGTTCCTTCTTTTACATATCCAAAAATCCCATCAGTTAAAGTGTTTAATGAGTTATCTGGTTGCCAATCACCTTTTGAATCCCTTATATCATTAGCATAATTATTGATTCCTAGAGCTATACAAGCAGTGTCCATCCCAATCATTATTTCTTTGATTTTATTATCTGGTTGATAACGAAAACTTCCATCCTCATTTAGATAAGTTGGTTTGTTAGGATTATTCAACAAGATAAAAAATTCAATTCCGTTTAATTGGATATTGTCAATCTTTTCTGAAAAATCATTTATTTCTATATTTACATTCCAATTATGCCCATTAATATTAGTTCGTTCATATCTACAATCTACATCTTTTCCGTAGATTGGATCAGAAACTATTATCTGATCCAACTTTTCGATTTTTCCTTTATATCTCAATTTCAAAGTCCTCCATTTCTTTTATAGCTTCGTTAATTTCTTCCTCAGAATATAATTGCAAATCTATATCATAATCAGAAATTAAATATCCATTATCTAATAATTCATAGTCATATTCAAAACTTTCTCCATATTTTTCAAAATCAAAAAAATTAATTATTCCTTGATTTTCTAATTGATTATATAATCCATTTTCTTCTGCTATTGTATAACCCATCTTTAATTCAGAAGAACAGTTTTTATTATGCTCCAATCCTTCGAAATGGTATTGATAATAACTTATATTATCTGCTTGTAAACAAATATTTATTAATTCACTTATAGCATAATGTTCTTCTCCACAATAAATCAAATGTGCCTTAACAGCTTCTCTTTGATATTCACTCAACTTATTAAATATAATTGCCAATTTGTTTAAATTTTCTACTGTAGCCCATTGAATTGAAGCATAGGGAAAAGGAGTTGGATTTTCAACGTCTGCAATTTCATATTCTTCATGAGTATTATCTACTTTTACTACATTTTTTAAATAATCATCTATTACTTTTGAAGATTGAGGTAAATCTAGCCATCCCCCTTCAATACTGCCCTCATTGTAATAAGCTAAATTTTGTGCAAATATACTAAATACCTTTTGTATAACAATCACCTCCAATTCTTTATATTTTCTTTTTTTCTATATGAAAAAAAGAAGCATATCTTTCGATTTGCTTCTGAATTTTATAAATATTTTTATATTATTTCTCTGCTCTCAATTCTTGTATTTTTTGATTTAATGCTACCATTAGTTCATTACTTATTTGAAAACTACAACTCCCTAGATGTGTATATGCCTCTGCATTTTCTGTTGTGAATTCTATTGAAAAATCGCTTTTTCTTATAATAATAGTTTCAGGTCTACCATAATGAGATTGTTTTTCTATTAAATCATATATAACACAATAAAAATCATTATACCTTTTTTTATATCCTGATTTTTTTAATAATTCTGCTGCTTTCATATATAACCTCGTTTTTTAATTCTTATTTAATTTTTTCGAAAAAATGTGAACTAAACATTAGTCCTTTTTCAACAACTAAAACTTCTATTTTTTCTTTAGTGGTTTTATCTGTCGTTAGTGATAATGTATCTTCATCGATAGTAGGAAAATCCACTTCCATATATAATTTGTTGTTTTCAATAAACCATTTTCCCGTATATCCCATTGGATGTATGCAAGTCTTATCTTTATTTAAAACTATTATTCCTTCTTTTCCATTCCAATCACTTGTCCTATATGTACCTATTAGGTCTTTTTCAGTATTAGAAATCCCATTGTTACACCCAACTTTAATTCCTATCAAAAAACCAATTAATCCAGATACTAATGCTATAATGACAGTAATTAAAATAATATTTATTTTTTTCATATACATTCTTACTCCCATAAATTATTTGATATTATTATACTATAATATCAAATAATTATCAATTAATAGTCATAATCAATTTCATCAAACTTTACATTTAATTTTTTTTCAATATTTACTTTCATTTTTTCAAACATATTATCATCCTTTTCTATAGCAATACTATTACGATTCTTATTACTACAAGCAATTACAAAATTACCACTACCAGCGAACTGGTCTAAAAGAGTTTCATAAGGTTTTGAGATATATTCAATTATTTCCTCTATTAATTCTACAGGTTTTTCTGCTTCCATTATTTTGTCTTTAGTGCTTTTAGGTTGGTAATCAAAATTTGTAGGTAACATACCATTTGTGCCTTTCATATAATAAACTGTTAATCCACTTTCTTGTAATATATCTCTAATTTCATAAGAGTTTTTACCTTTTATGTTTATATTATTTTCTCTTGCTACAGATAAGTTTTTTTTTGCATCTATTTTTAAAGTTCTAGGTTCACCTTTAGAGAAAATCATTACATCCTCTGTATTTTTACTTTTTCTACCTGTGTTAGATACAAAGTTTCCTTTCTTCCAACTAACCTTTGCAAAATACTTGAAACCATTTTCTTGAGCCATTTTTTTGATTTCATATAAATAATCAAAGTTAATTTCAGATTCTTCTGGTAGAAACTCAACAAGAAATGCACCATTTTTAAGCACTCTTTGTTTTTCTTTAAAGTCTTTATTTTCATATCTAAAAAGTTCAAAAGTTGCAAATTTTCTATTTCCACCAGTTAGTGCCTGTTGCAGATCGTATGGGTGATCAGTTATAATTCCATCTATAGATTCATCTTTTAGCATACTTAAATCTCTACCATCACCATTTATAAGTAGGCATGTACTCTTATTTTTATCTAATTGACTAGTTACTTTATATACTCCTCTAGAAATCCTCGTAAATATTCCTTTTTCAACACCTTCATATATTCTAGCTCTAATTGATTCATTATTTACGCTCATATTTCTTACATTTTTTACTAGATGAGTTGCATCTTGAATGGAAAAATTTTCATCATCTAAAAAATATTCAAATAAATTCATTTGTATTGTATTGTTTATAATAAATCACCACCTTAAATTGACATATCAAAGTCTAGGTCTTTATTCTTTAATTGCTCCTTCAATTCATTGTTTTCCTGCCTAAGTTTTTCATTTTGTTCAAGTAAAAAACCTTTTGACATTGTTTGAATAGGGGGAAAATCATAATCCTTAGATATTTTTTGTATTTTTGCCATACTAATATACTCTTTTTCAGTAACAATAATATGATCAATTAATTCGATATTAAAAACATTTAATAATGGTTTAGTTATATTAGTTAAATGTAAATCTGCTTTACTTGGATTTGTACTGTTAGATGGGTGATTATGAACTAATATAACTTTTTCACTAGCTGAAAATAGAGCAACTCTTATGATTTCTTTCGTATCAATTACTACATCACAAGTCGAGCCAATTCCTAATAAACTAATATTTCTTACATTATTCTTATTATCTAATCCAATAAATAAAAGATGTTCTCTCAAAGCATTTCTAATTGCCTGAACATCTTTTAAATTAATTACATCAGTTGTACTTTTTAATTTAATTTCTGTGTCAATATTCTTTTTGGGTTTTTCAATAATATTTATATCAAGATTCATATTATTCCTCCACTCTAAGCTATTTTAATCTTGCAAATCCATAAAATTGAGGTCCATTCCACCAGCCGTTTGTATATTTTCTTATTCTAACCCCAGATGGGTTCGAACCTGTATCAATAACCCATTCTGCCGTTTCACCATTTATAGTTAATTCTCCCATATAAATACCAATATGAGTAATACTATCTACACCTTCGGTTGGAAAATTTCCATAAGTATTTTTTAAGAATATTAAATCACCTGCTTTTCGATCAGATGCAGAGATAGGGTAACAATGCCTCATATAAATTCCTTGTGCTCCCGTGTTAGGAACAATTTTAATTCCAGTATGACCCAAAACATGTATAACCCAAGATGAACAGTCATAATAATCCATACATTCATCATATTTCAAATTACTATGATCCATTAAATAGCGAGTTCCTGCATTAATTAAAAATTCATTATAGATAGCTTGTATTTGCTCATCATTTATATTTACACAAGAATAGGCATAAGTAGTTTTAAAATCTTCACTAAATAAATCAAAAAAAGAAGTAGAGCCATATAAAAGTTTTATCTGCTCAACTTCACTTTCAGTAAATGATGTTTGATTTTTATCATATTCAATTTTCTTTTTTTTCTTATATGAATTGATAACCTTAAAATTATTATTGCACCAATCTATATAATCATTTAAAGAAGGGTTGCTCACGACTTTTTTTGTTTCTGTAACAGTTTTCTTTTTAGTGGTCTTATTTCCATCTTTGTCTGTTTCCTCAATTTCTTTTTCATAAGTGTAAGAAACATCTTTGATTTGCTCATATAAATTAGCTTTTGCAAATTCATTAAGCAAGTCCTTCTCTGCATTATCAAAAGATAATTCACCATTTAGCATTTGAATTATAGCCATAGAAGCTCTCCAATTAATCATGCCTTTTCCTTCGATAGCTCCTTCAACAATAGTTCCAGAATTATATGCTGCCGTAGTTATTGAATCAAAATCTTTTTGAGTTGAAATCATATATTGTTCATATTTTTTCATTGTATCATCAGACATACTCAATCCAAAAAAGGAACAAAAACATACAATTATAATCATTATAAAAATTGCTGGAGCAATAGAAGGGAGCATACTTAAAATCATCTTAACAAATTGTAATGTGAGTTTTGCTAATACCTTTGTTAATTTTACTAATGAATTAGTAGCTTTTTTCCTTACTTTTTTACTAGCTTTGCTACTTAACTTTTTTATTGGTTTGCTCATAATTTTATTTGTAGAATTCTCAAAACTCTTTATACTGTTTTCAGTTAATCCTGTATTTATTTTTTTCCCTGATTTGATTAATGTATTAGTTGTATTATTTAATATCTTTGCACCTTTTATTGCAGTAGAAATTTTACTAGGTAATTTAGTATCTTCATTCTTTTGTAGAATTTCAACTTTAGAATTGTTTTTATTTGATTTCGTTTGAATTAATTTTATATTCTCTGGAAGTTTGTCGTTATTTTCTAGTTGTGTTTTTATTTTATTACCGGTATGTTTCAAGTTTAAATTGTTTACTAAATTTGTTTGTAATTCAGTATAATCATTAACTTTCGTTTCTATTTTACTAATATTTTCACTTAAATCATTTTTTTCATTATCATTATCCACATTTGTTTCAAGCCTTGTTGATAGTTCTTTTGTTTCTGATAGTTTATCAATTTCATTACTATACCAATTATTTATTTGATTGGCACTATCCAATATTGCATTTATTCCTTTATTATTATAATCAGAATATTTATTTAAAGAATTTGCTATATCCTTATTTTGATTATTTTCACTAGACATAAGAGTCCTCCTTTTATGCGACTTTATTTAGTTGCATAGAAGATGTTTGATTAAGAGAATAAATGTAAGATTCTTTTGAAACTTGATTCCTAAATGCAACCTTATCTGAAGCATATACAATTATCCCTTGTCCTACAGGTGAATCAATAATGTATTTAGATTCTTCTTCACTAATATCAAAGATTTTGCATATAGCAGGTAAATCAAGAGTTTTTTGTTTTAAAATCATAGCAAATTCAGAATTTGATAGTATTTTACATCCGTTTTCATTTTTAATTACATCGGATATATTTTGAGTGATTACAGATGGTATAGCATTTTCCTTTCTTCCAGTTTTGTAAATCCTTGCAATATAGTCAGATGAGTATTGATTTGCCAGTAAAATATGAAATTCATCTATAAAAATCCAAGTATGTTTACCTAAACTCTTATTTCTTTTTAATCTATTCATGATATGCTCTAATACAACAAGATAGCCAGTCGTTTGAATAGAACGAGGTAATTCTGATACATCAAATGAAATGAATCTATTTTTTATTTCTATATTAGTTTTTTTAGCAAATATATCCATTCCACCGAGTTACATACCTTTCAATAATTAATGCCAGATTTTTAGCTTCTTCTTCTGGTTGTCTTAATAATTCTTCATAAAATTTTACAAAGTCTGGAGCATATTTTTCATCAAAATTATGTATTTGATATTCTTGATAAATATTTTTAGTACATCTATCTACAAGAGTTTTTTGTTCTCCTGATAAACCATTACTTGATACAATTGATTCTATAAATGCTAAAGAAAATTCTATTTTGTTATTCAATGCTTCTTCATTATTTTCATACTGTAAATTTGAATCAAACGGATTGATAAAAGTATTAGATGAAGTGCTGATATTTAGTGTTTGTCCTTTGAAAGCATTTATAAGTGGTTGATATTCTCCGTTGAGGATCAATTATGCAAATTTCATCATTTGGATAACGTAATAAAACTTGCTCTATTAGTAATTTAATAGAAAAGGATTTTCCGCGCCCCAGAAGTTGCCAAAATACAACCGGTTGCCATTGAGTAATTTTTTTCGATCGCAAAACACAGGATTTTTGGATACCAGATTAATTCCATAGAAAATAGAATTAGGGTGCATCAGATCTTTGGTATTAAAAGGAACATTAGTAGCAGTAGACTCTGATGTTAATGACCTTTGGATTTGCAAGTTATTCCATCCAAATACAAGAGAATTCTGTAATCCTTCAATCTGTTGCCAATCTAAATTATATAATTCAATGGAATATTCCCCTGCAATATCTCGTACTACTTTTGTAGTTTTTTGAAGTTCTTTTAATGAAGCAGCTTGAATACAAATCAAGATATTATTGGTAAATAATTTTTGTTTTTTCTTTTGTAACGCTTCCCTGAGGTTTTGAGCATCTTTTAAAGCATCTTCTAATTTTTCATCTCTAACAGCATCATAACTATAATTATTTTTATTCGCTTTTTTTATTTTTTCTAGTCTTTCAGTTTTCATTCCAGAGATTTTTTTATTTACTTTTTTAATAACTTTTGCTGGATTAGAGGGAGTTATATTTAAAGTAGTAATTATATTACTGTTTTCTAAAGTGGTTATTCTATTGTAAAAGCGAGGAGTGATAGACTTAGGTAATTTACTTACATATAAAACCCTTATAAATTTTTTATCTCCTATATTTATATAATTTTTTTCTCGTAAGGATACAAAATCTTTAGGGGCAATAACATCATAAACACTAAGTTTATTATCATTCGCATATTGCACAATATTTTTGATTCCTGCATCTTCTAATAAGTCTGTATGAAAAACATTATAAAGGGTAGTTAATCTTTCTTGAATTGTAATTCTTCGTATTTTTGATTTTAATTCTTTGAATTTTTCTTCCATTTTTAACTGATATTGAAAAAAAATGTCTTGAGCTTCCTTTATATTGTCAGCTTTTGTAGTTATCACTATATATCTAGTTTCACTTAATATTTCATCTTTATTTCCTATAGCATTCTCAATGGCAGTATTAAATTCAGATGCAATTTTATACTCATTATCAGATAAGTTTTCAGTGTTATATATAAAGTCCTTCTTATAATTCTCAGTCTTTAATGGTTTACCTGCACATACAACTTGAATATGATCGTTATAATTAAAACTATGTAAGAATTCTACCCATTTTAAAAAAATGCTCTCTTGTTCAGAATAATTTGCTTTAGAAAAAGATATATCTTGATATTCGAAGCATACTGAAAAATGAGAGTCATCTATTTGAATAATTGAATTTGCTTCATTAAATCCACTAAAAAACATTCTCATAATTTGAGAAGTAGTTTTAGGTTTTGCAATCTTATGAGATTTTTTCTTTTTTAATAATTGTACTAAAAAAGATTCCTTTTTTTCCTTTTTATCTTTCTTCAATTAAATTCCTCCTTCTAATAGTTTAGGAATAAAGTAAAATTTGCCTTCAATCAAACTTCTAAACATACCATTACATGTTCTTTCGCCAGATAGAGGTTGATTTTTTAGTTTTCTTTTAAATATTGAATAAAAAACAACATTTGTTTCAAAAATTGGATGCTTGTTACTAAAAACTTGCATCCATTTCGCATTATAATTATTTAGATAATAATTTAATAAATCTCTTTCACTTTTAGTTAAGTTATTCATAAATTAATCACTTTCCAAGTAATTTTAAAAGTGCATCTTGTTGTTCTTTCGATAATTGAGATAACTTTTTTGTTAGTTCATCTGTATTATCTTTTTTAGTTTCTTTTAAAATTTCTTTATTTTTTATTTTTTTCTTTGTAGTTCCAAATTTTTTTTCAGCCTTTTTCAATAATATTTCTTGCTTTTTAAATTTTTTTAATTCTTTTAATTCGGATTTACTAACACTTTTTGTTTTCTTAACTTCTTTTCTATGCTTCTTTTGATGTAGTAATTCATATTCTGCATCTGGAATATATTTTATTGGTTTAGCAAATAGGGTATAGTGTCTAAACCAATAAGGTAGTATTTTTTCTGCTGGTAATTCATGTATCTTTACAAAACCTATAAAACCTAAAAAAGCAGCTATAGCAATTACTATATAACTTGTGATTTCTTCACCAATTTTTTCTTTTAAAATAAGATATGTAGGAATCACTATTATTGCAATTAAGATAGAAAAGGCCCATTGCCTAAAGTTAAAAAAGTATATTTTTTCTTTATAATCATTGATTTCATCAAAAACAGTAATTTCTATATTATCCATATATTAATGACCTCCTACTAATTTTTCAGCAAATTGACTTGCATACTGTATTGTAGCAAGATATATTCCATTCAAAAACAGCATTGCAACAATCGTGGATATAGCATTGGTTGAAGCAACTGTTGAACTTAAACCGGCCAATCCAATTGAATATATATTAGTTGCTAAATAAATAATTATTGCTTCTATTCCAACAGATGCACTATATAACAAATATTGGAGTGCTTTTCCTCGTCCATCATCATCAACAGCAAGAGCAAGGGGGATAGGGGAGAAAGCAAAACAAAAAATAAGTTTTACTACTCTTAAAAATATTTGTGTTAAAATCTGAACTATTGTGGTAGAAAACGGTATAAATAGTATTAAGTATAGTCCATAAGTCATAATACTGTCGACAAATTTGCTTGGAACTGCATTTATTAACGCGTCAGCAATATTTATGCTTGAATTATTGTTACTTAATACACTTGTAATTCGTATAAACATATCATTTACAACATTCATAATACTTGATAGAAAGGTATATCCGTTCTGAATCAAGTATTTCAATATTAGAAAAAGCACAAAAGACATTGCAATTCTTTCCCATGATATTTTCTCTACTTCCATAGATCTTCTTATTAAGTTAATCATAAAGAAAAGAATTAAAATACTTAAAGCAATTGGAATAATACAATCATTAACAGTTTTCCCGAATACTCCAAATATTAATGCCTTGAACATTAGAGAAATTTGTTAAATTTTGTACTGAACCTATTAAATTCGAACTATCAAATTCAATTCCAAAAGCTGTAAACTTGAAACTATATAGAGTTCTAATTATTGAATCCACTATATTTCCTCCTATAATCCAAATAAGTTTTTAGATTGTGAAATAGCAACTAACATGAAACCTGCCATTAAAGTCATTAATCCTCGTGATTTTCCCTCTGCATCCTCACGTTGCCAAGCAAGAGAAAACATTACGCCACCAACTAGTGCTACGACTCCTCCGGATCTTCGTCAACCAGTCGCAGGCAAAATTTATAAATGAATCAATAGATTCTGTTCCTGATGCTGCATAAACTTTATTTTGAGCAATAATAAAAGAGGTTGTTAAACCTCCTAATAAAATACTTGTTTTTTTTTTGAAATTTCTTAATAACTTTTTCATAATTAACCTCCTAATTAAATACAATGAGGGTACTCCCCCCTTTTAATATTTAATTAGAAAGTTTGAGGAGTCCTCAAAGATCTATTAAATTTTTAAATCCTCGAAATGGATTACACCAGATCGCAAAAGTTCTTTTAATTCATTTTTATCAACCTCCTCAATTTTTAAATTATCTATTGGTTCTGCAAAGTAAAGTCCAGAATCAGAAAGTAATTTATAATTAGAGTTTTCCAAGTATTTAAGTTCTAATTTATGATTGTATAATTTCTTGCTATTGTTAGACCAAGGTTCATACAATTCTAAGTAATTTGGATGTTCTTTTAGGTTATACAATTTTGAATAAAATGCACCTACAGTTGAGATAATTAAAATACAACTCCCCTTTGGCATTTTTGACAATTCATCTATTGTTGCTAACTCTCTACCTATGACATCCCAATTAGTGTTACTTGACTTTTCTTTCCCAATAGTTCTTCCTGTAGCTTTTTTATACCAGGTTTTTTTGCCGAGTAATGTTGTGATATATTCTAATGTTTCTTTACTATTGCTACCTAAAAATAAAATGGAATCGCAACAATCTAAAACGGATTCCCAATTTTCTTTATATTTCTGTTTCAATTGACTTAATGATTGCAAACCTACTGTAATTCCTACGTTTAGGCCTCGAAGATATGCTAATTCTTCAACAAAACGTGGAATTTCTCCCAATTGAGACCATTCATCCATATAAATTTCTAGTGTACTTGCAAGGCTTCCACCACATAGTTTTGCGTTTTCATCAATCATTGCGAAAATTTGTGTATAAAAGATGCTGGCTAAAAAATTAAAAGTGGAATCAGATGGTTTAGTAATAATAAAATAAGCAATCTTACCATTTCCAATATTTTTACCAGTTTTATTTCTAATTTCTTTCAACAAATGGGAGTTGTCATCCATAGGCATACCGATTCTAGATAATTCCATATCATCCGTATCAGTTAAATTTGCGATTTCTTTAATATTAAATGCAGCTAGTCTTGCAGTAGCAACCATAATAATTGTTGACATCATTTTAGGTGCAGATGCTGCAACCTTAAAATGCTTATATTGTTTTACACCAATAGCATCTGGTTCGTTCTTTGCCCATTCATCAAATAATCTATCCAAAGCTGAAACACCTGTATTATCTGGACTACTTAAACGAATTAACTTCAAGATAGTTGTAAAGTTTTGATGCCTTTTATCATAATGCCTTAAAGTATAGTAAAATAGAGCTTGTAGATAAAGCATTTCAGCTTTGTTCCAGAAGGGATCTCCTGATGTATTATCAATAGTTTCAACTTTAGTATTTAACATCAAAGTATTTATTAAGGTCATTACATCATCTTCTTGAATTACATGAGAATCTATATCTTTATGCAAAACATCATCAAAATTCTTTATTTCTTTAATATACATTAAAGGATTATAATGATTAGAATTAGATTTCTCATCTAGATTTAATACTTTAATCGTATATCCCTTATTTTTTAGAGAATGTCCACAATCTCGTAAAAGTTCACCTTTAGGATCTGTAACAATAATACTTCCATTGGCACTTAATATGTTAGGTTTGAAGTAATATCTTGATTTTCCGAGTACCAGGACGACCAAGTAAAACTACATGTCTATTCATTCCACTTATCTTCATGTTTTTAGATATTAGCTCTGTCTGAGTTAAAATCATATTGTTTTCAAATATTTTATCTCGCTTATTCTTTATATCTTTTGGAGAACACCATTCAGCAGAACCATAGCTGTTTTCTTGAATATTCTTTTTATTTTGCATACGATATGTTTCATATACCATAAAACAAAAAAAGACCACTCCAACTGATATTGCTAGGTTTTTACCTGACAACATCAGCGGAGTGGATATTTTATACAGATTATTTAGAGATATTGTTAATATTTCTAAACTCCAAATACCATTGTTTTGCTCAACAAGCGTGGTAACTCTTAACATATAATAGAAAATGATTAGTAAAATTATGACTATTATAGTAGATGATGATTTTTTAGTTTTTTTTATCAGCATATAAATCACCTGCCTTAATAGTCTAAACTAATATTTTCTTCTTTTATTGATTCTGATATTATTTTTATATTATTATCTTTGAGGATTTTATCTTTAGAATAAGCATCCCAAGTCCAATAACCAGCGCCAATCTTATAACATTTAATAGAATTTGTATCATTTAATTTTATATATTCTGATTCAAAATAATCAGTTTCTATTATTTTGTTATTTTCAATGATATGTGCTATGTATCTATCATTATCACTATCATAACTCATCGTATATGTTATTCCATCACAAACGTTTTTGACTATTTCATCTGCAATTTCTTTTGTAAAATAGGGCATAGCCCAACCATTCCAGTTAGTTCCATAATGATAACCTTCATAAAATCTATAATCACCATCTATACTAAAATATGCTTTTTTTATATGATTCAATATTATTCACCTGCCTTTTCAATTTCATTATCAAAATCTACATTGATTTCTTTAAGATTTTCAGAAAGAATAGGGGAGGTATTTGCATCCTTTTCCAGTTCCTCAAATATATGTAAATTTTCTAAATCTTCATTAACTACATCTCTTTTTTTTTCTTTCTCTGCTAAATCCTTTAAATCATCTTTAAGAACTGTCCAAACACAATTATTTTCTTCTCTTTTCATAATGTAATTTTTTCCACTAAGAATCTGATATGTTTGTAGCTCCTGAGTTCCAGTTTTAGTAGTAAAGGAAACTAACTCATCTTGTGATTTAATATCCCATTGAAGATTTTTGTTATTATTACCGTACACATGTATTTGACCTATATTATTAAAACCTAATTCACTATATCTTTCTAAATGTTTGTTTTCAAAATATATTTCAACGGTTTGAGTATTATCATCATTATATATTGTTTTTACAGCATAGGGAATATCTGCAACTTCCAAATCATCTTGCATATTTAAAAATGACTTAAAACTAATTTCATGAACACAATAATCTTTTGTAAAAGTTGATATTTCTACATTGCCTAATTCATGTAATTTGAATTTATCTGATAAGTCCTTTAGTTGTTGAGAATTAAGATTAATTCCATCTTTACGAATTTGCTCAATTGCAACTTGTGTTTCTTTGTTAAATAATTTCTTTGAAATTCCTGTTCTAAGCTCTATTATATCAGCAATCCTATCAGCAAAATATCCAACTTTAGACTTATTGAAATAAATATTATAACGTTTTTCTTTATGATGCTTTACTTGTTCTCTTTGTTTATCTTTATTAGTTTTAATTATCTTGTTAATATGCAAAACTTTCGATATTTTGGGATATTTTTCTTTGAAGTTACTAAGTTGTTTTATCCTTCTAGTATATTTTGTTAATCTTCTTTGTTGATACATAGATTTTTTCTTGCCAAATTCATTATTTGCTGTAGATAGGTTTCGTTCTGTTGCTACAACTTTTATACCATCTTTTTGACAGTTCTCCATAACTTTTATTGTTTCTTCATAAGATAAATTTGTTAATTTATCTAGTTGCTTTGTCGGCCCATCTAGTTGAACAGCTCTAATTCCCTCTACAAAATAGTGATAACTAAATATAGTTAGCGGTTTTAATAAATATTTGAATGTATCTTTAATTCCAACTTTACTTGCTCTAACAGTATTTTCATATACTTGTGTAGCATCACTTTTATTAGTAGCTTGCATTATACCATCACCTCTTTTTCCATTTTTACTTTATACATATTCATATATTTGTTGTAAAAATCATCAATAGTTAATTGTGAAAGCCATTTCTTAACATGATTTTCAGTATCTAACAAATATTCACTCATATTTGCTTGTGAATGTCTTTGTGTTAATAATTGCATTTCATTATTGGTTTTATTGTATAGTTGTTTTGGAATATATATTGCTTTACCATTTTCAGTAGGTAAATACATTCCTCTTGTTGTTTCTTTTTCTTTACCCGTTAGCTTGATAAGAATAGACATTGGATTATTACTTTTGGATTCCTCTTTAACTATTTCCTTATCAGTTGAAACTTCTTTCTTTTCTTCATTATTAACTTTTTCATTAGACTTAATATTGTCAGTGGTTAACTCTAATATATTTTTAATATTATTAAAAACTAATAAAGATTTATATTTGTCATTATTAACAAATTGCCTAGACATTACAGACTTCATTTCTTCGCTGTATGCTAAAGCATATCGTATAGCTTCCATAAAACCTTCATTTTTAAAGCGTGAAACTGATTGTTCTTTAAATGCCTCCTTATAACTTTTAGGAAAAAGTTTTTCAAATTGGGAATTGCTATTTGCAATGAATAATTCTTCAAATTCATCTCTATTATTTTCTATATATGCTTTTATAGAATCATCAAAACTTTCATTATACTGTTTAATAACTAATTCTTTTTGTTTATTATTTAGTACAATACTAACTATATTTCCATTAGAGTCAAAAGACTTTACATTATTTAATAAATTTTCAAATATAAGAGTTTTATCATTTTTAAAACTAATATAATTATCACTCTTAAATATATAGTTATTAATATAGTTTCCAATATTTATTGTTACTTCATTATCCTTTAAAAATTCCGAACTATCAATTGATTCCAATAGTTCATTTTTAGTAATTTTCCCCAATTCGACATAATTTAACAGAATATTATCATTATTTTTTTTAGCATAGTTTTTTATTAAGCCAATAATGTAATAGTAGAAGAACAAATCTTTATATCTGTTTACTCTATTACTTTGGATCTCTATTTTTTGTGGATTAATAATGTTCTCTATTTCATCATTGGAATAATTAGAATTTTTGGATACATATTCTTTAAAATGTAAAATGTCTTTGCTATTTGCTATTAAGCCATCATTCCACATTTGTTTATGGATTTTATAGATGTTTTCAACAGATAATTCATTATTCTGAGTATATTTATATTTCATCAGAAAGTTAAAAGCAGATATTCTAGTTTGATATATTTTTTCTTTAGGTATTTTAGCCATTTGTAAATCACCAAAGTCTTTATAATTACCTAGTTGGGATATATCTAAGACATTTACATCTAATTTTTCTTTTAGCAGCTCTGGAATTATTCTAATCATAGCGTTTTTTCCAGCTTCATCATTATCTAAACATAGAGTTATTTCACAATTCAATTTTTTTAACATTTTAATATGTTCCTTTGAAATCGCTGTTCCCATTATTCCAACAACATTATCAAATTTTAGTTCTTTTGAACTAATCACATCCATATAACCTTCTACAATTATTATTTCATTGTTTCTAGCATAAAATTTAGCTTTATGAAAATTAAATAATAAATTGCTCTTATCAAACAATTTTGTTTCTTTTGTGTTTAAATATTTAGGTTTTGTGATATTATCAAGAGCTCTAGCACCAAAGCCTACAGTATTACCATTTGCATCAAAAATAGGTATTGTTATTCTGTTATTAAATACATCTACATAGTTATTTTTTGTATCTTTTATTAAACCTACATCAATTAAATCACTTAAATTATATTTTTTTAGAAGTTCATTACTTACTAAATTAAAAGATGGGTTAAATCCTATATGAAAACTCTTAATAGTTTCTAAAGATAAGTTTCTATTTTTAAGATATTCTAGAGCATTTTTACACTCTATATTATTAGCTATAATATTAGATTCTGATATATCTATAGCATCCTTTAAAATATTATTTAACTTTTGTTTTTCTAATTGTTCCTTTGATAATCTTTCCTTTGCATTATTTTGTGGAATTGTAATATTCAAGCCTTGAATATCTATAGCCTTTTGCATTGCTTGTTGAATATTGATAGGATTGTGATTAATCTCGTTTTCATATTTTTGAATAAATGATATTGCATTGCCACCAGCACCACATGAAAAACATTTGGCAATATTTTTGTTTGGATGAATATTCATAGATGGGTGAGAATCTGAATGAAAAGGACATAGGCATTTATTATTATGTATTTTTAAATTATAATGTTCTAAAATGTTTTGAATATTAGAAGCATTTAATATTTCATCATATATATCACTCATATATCAATATCCTCCTTTTGAGGATTTTCTTTATTTAATATAAAATAATCCATTTGTCTTTCTAAGTCCTTTTCATCAAAGGTACGAATAATGGATGGGAATGGGATATTCAAATTTTCATCTTCCTTTGCAGTATATGATTGTTCTTCAATATCTTCTAAGTTTTCTCCAATGATGGTTAATCTATAAGATATTTCTTCATTTGAAATACTATAAAGAGCATCTGATAAAGTATCAACAACCTTCCCTCTAACATCGTCCCAACCTAAATATAATAAAATGCCATAAGTTTTATTTATATCAGCATCTTCAATAATTTCTTCTATTTCAGAATCTTCTTGAATTAATTTTCCTAAAGAAGATTTTTTTATTATTAGTCGTATATCTGATCTGTATCCCATAATGCTCCTCCTTCACAAAATTCTTGTATTTGTTTTTCTATGATAGAGTCATTATTATTACTAACAATAATAATTAAACATTCACAGTTTATAGAGTTAAAGATAGAAGTTATTACTTTTACTTTTTTTCTTAATTCATTAATTAACCAATATACTTCTTTAACACTACAGTTATTTTTGGTTTTAAATTTCATATATTTCATAACATTTAATTGCTTTAATGATTTTTTGGATTCTAAAAGAACTTCTCTTGTAATTATAGTTTCACTATTCATTTTTTCAAAATAAATATCATCTCCTAATAAGTAATAGGAGTTTTTCGGATCTTGAGAAAGCAATAAATGTCTTAAATCTTCATAACTATAAATAATATTAATTTCTATAAAAATCACCTCTCAATAAAAATAAACAAAGTGGGGAAGAATCCCCCCACTTAAATTTATCTATTTTTCTTCTTTCTTAGTAATATTATGCCAACAGTTATGCAAGATAAAGAAACTATTGATAATCCAACTAAAAGAGCATAATTTGTTTCATTACCAGTTTGGACAATTGGAAGTAGTGAATTATAATAAACAAAACTATATGTTGAATCAACATTTTCTAGAGATACACCATCTGCAAACACGCCATCTTGATTTATCTCAATTTTTACAACTTGACTAGATAATTCGTAACCCAAAGGAGCTCTTTGCTCTTTTATATAGAATACGCCATAACGTAGATTATCAAAAAGAGCCGAACCTTCAAACTCGTTTGCACCAGCTTCTTTAATAAGTTTAGTACATTCCGGATCTTCAAATAATCCAAAAACAAATTTATTTGATTTTATATGTTCTCCTGTTGCTTTATCTATTTTTTCGACTTTTACAGAACATAAAATTGGTTGATTTTTTAATTCAATAATTTGTGTTTTTTTATCTGTGGTTACTGTAAAGGTAATATTTTCAGCTATGTTGTATCCTAGTGCTGATTTTTTTTCAATTAGAGTATAGGTTTTATTTTCTTCTAATCCTTTAACAATATGTGCTTCTTTAGTAGAAATCCAAGAATCAATAACTTTTCCATCAGCATCGACAACTTCTAGTTCGCAGTCAGTAACTGCATCACCAGTTAATGAATCAATTTTTAATACTTTTAAAATCTTATCAATCATTATAACCTTTTGAGTTTCCTTATCTGTAGTTACAGTAAAGTTAATGTTAGATGCCTTCACATAGCCATCAGCTGGTAGTTCTTCTATCAGCGTGTATGTTTTACCTTCTTCTAAATTCTTGATTTTATGAGGTTCTTTTTCAGAAATCCATTCATCAATAATTTCATTGTTTTCATCTAATACTTTCATATTAGCACCAATTATTTCATTACCAGAAACATCAACTTTAGACATTTCCACAATTTTATCAACCATTACAATTTTTTGAGTTTCCTTATCTGTTGTAACAGTAAATTCAATATTAGATGCCTTCACATAGCCATCAGCTGGTAATTCTTCTATTAGTGTGTATGTTTTGCCTTCTTCTAAATTCTTAATTTTGTGAGGTTCTTTTTCAGAAATCCATTCATCAACAATCTCATTGTTTTCATCTAATACTTTCATATTAGCACCAATTATTTCATTACCAGAGATGTCAACTTTAGACATTTCTATAATTTTGTCTATCATCTTAACTTCTTGAATTTCATTTGTATTTGTTATTTTAAAGAAAATATCTGTAGCTTTTGCAAAACCTAAAGGAGATAAATCTTCATGTAAAATATATTGTTTATCAACTTCTAGCCCTTCTATGATATGTTGTTTTTCAGTTGAAACCCAACTATCTATTATGTTTTCATTTTCATCAAGAATAGATAAATGTGCATTTGGTAATTCTTTATCTCCTGTTATATCTTGTTTTGAAAATTGTGTTATTGTTGTGTCATTTGAAATATCAAGCGTTGCTATATAAATCTTTGTAGTTGTATCTTTTTGTTCAAATTTTACTTCATGTACTGTAGTATCTAATACTACCCCTTTTGCAGTTGCACATTCAAATATTTCATACACCCCAAGTGGTAAATCTTCAATTTTTAAACTTGCATCTTTTTGTAAATTATATTTTCCTATAGATGTACCTGCACTATATATAACGCTTCCATCAGCCATATCAATAATATCTGTTTTTGCTTTTAGCTCAAATTGAATTTGAGTAAAATCAATATCATTTAACAAAGAAGTATCTACATCTTGTCTTAAATTTATTTTTTTATTTATTACTATTTTAGCTGTTGGTTGTTCATTTTCTATTATAACTTCTTTTATATAGTCGCCTGTTTCATCCTTTTCATAAGTACGAATATTCTCAATTTCAAATTTTACAGGTTCTGTTAAATCCAAGAATCCTTTTGCAATAGAATTTTCATAAACTTCATAATGTCCAACTGGTAAAGTAAGAGGAGTAACAACTGTAGCCTTGTCATTATCTTCTGAAAAATATGAATTGTCTGGAATAATTACATTATCAGCATTTGTAGTAAAACTAGAATATACTTTTGTTCCAACTTTTTGAGTTATTGTTTGACCTTTAGAGTATATTAATTTTTTTGTTCCTCTATCATATATATTTTCAGCAGCTTTTATAACGAAACTTGTACCATTTAAAGAAACTAATTTCCCAGTATTTTTGTCTTTTTTTATTAATTTAATATATGACTCCATTTGTTCATTGTTTATAAAGATATTTTTTACTTTTTGAGCAATTTCCTCAATTTCAGATGTATCTTTATTTACTGTAAATGAAAAATCTGTAGCCGTGATGAAGTCATTTGGAGTATATGTTTCTTTTCCCCAAAAAGTCCCATAAGGTAAAAGTTTAGTATAAGCATTTCCATTTTCATCTGTTTTAACTATATCATAAGTTTTAGCAATTTTCTGTGCTTCTGCAACTCTAGTAGGATTAACTGAAACTGTATTTCCATTTTCATCTAAACCATTCCAAATTTCTGCATAAGTGTATCCTTTTGCTAAAGCTCTTTCCACATCACTATATAGTTTAATCGTAAATTCTGCATCTTTTAATCCCTTAACCTCACCAGATAATTCTTTTATACCTGCCTTGAATATATGAATTTGTTGACTTTTTATATCTTCTTTACTTATTATGCTTTCAGTTATAATCTTGGTGTATTGATCTTTATATTTCAAATCTATTACATATTCTTTAGTATCAAGTAGATAACCCTCAGAACTCTCCAATTCCTTTAAAATGTATTTACCTAAAGGAAGGTTGGTTATATCTTCCGTTTTTCCTTGATTATCAATAATTCTGGTTGCAACTAAATCACCTTTTGAATATTTTTTAGTTGTTCTTGCCTTATTATATATATCTTCATTAGCAAATAATCCATATTTTGCACCGTTAAATGTTGCATCACCTTGAGGAATATTACCTGTTTGACTATCTTCCTTGATTAAGGAAATTGTAGCTGTTGGTTCTGAATTCTTTAAAGAATCATATTTATATACAATGCTTTTTAATTGACCTTCATATTCTAAAGTAAAAGAATATTCTTTTGAATCAATTAAATATCCTTCTGTAGCTGAACTCTCTTGATAATAATACTTGCCTAATTTTAAGCCTTCAACTTTAATTCTTCCATTTGAATCAGTATAAAATGTTTTATCATATCCGTTGTTATTCCAAAGTCTAAATGCTACACCTTCAATAAATGCTGTTTCATCATTGTTTAATTTAGTTAATTCCCAAGTACCAGTAACTTCTTTATTAACAATAGCTTGTTTTGCAGTTTCATTTGCCTTAACTTCAACAGAATAAGACTTTGTATCAAGTACATAAGAGTAGGGAGCTTTTTTCTCTTTTACAGTATATGTACCAACTTTTAGATTTTCTAATTTAATTCTTCCGTTAGTAATTGTAACTTCTTTACTATATCCAGAAGGACCATCTACTTGATATATTGCACCATCAATTAAATTACCTTCTTCATTTAATTTGCTTAATTCTAGACTACCTAGCTTTTCAATAGTTATTTTCAAAGCCATTGTAACGGGGTCGTTATAATTCAAAGCATACAACTGATCTTGCACACCTTTTTTGAATGTTATATATACAGATGTATCATTATCTTCTGTACCATCCTTGTAAAGTCCCCAATCTAAAGCATCAGAATCATCAAAAGCAAATTTGCTAAGTGTGCAATTTTGATTAACTGTAATTTCTAATGTGTTTTCACCTTGAGTATGTTTGAATCTAATTCCATCAACAGTTTTATCAATGCTCTTATAGTCTTTTAAAACTTTATTCTTATCTTTAAGTATCGTTGTTTGACCAAATAATACTTTCTGAGTAGTAGAGTCAAAACTAGGCACTTTTTCCATTTTACTAATCTTTTCATCAATTTCTTTTTTAAACTCAACATATTGTTTTTGTATATCTGAATCTACAAAAGTCGCATCAGATTGTTTCATACTTTCCCAAATATATTGTTGTGTAAAAACATAGTCAAGTAATTTTTCTCTATTACTTTCTGACATTATCCCACCATTCATAGCCCAATCGCCATATTTGTCATACCAACCAAAGTACGCTACTTTACATGCTAGTTTTAAAGTGGCACTTTCTGGTTTTGAATGTGTCGCTTCCTCAATAGTTCCAGTTGGAGAATTAACAAAATGTTCTCCGACAGAATGTAGTTATCTTTTCGCCTGTAGTATAGTTTACCAATCTACGTAGTAACATACCCACATTGTTTTTATTTTCAGTAGTAAAAATTCTTGAATCCCACTGACCAGCAACCCATTTCCCACCACCACTTGGAGTTATAGCATATATAATTGGTTGAACTGTCATAAATATAGTTATTGTTATAAATAGTAATGCTAATATTTTTTTCTTCAAATTAAAATTTAATATTTTTTTCATGATTCCTCCTCAATAAAAAAAGAACAAGTTTTCTTGCTCTTTTTAATAAAATATTACTCTCATACCTAAATAAATTCCATCATCATCTTTAATTGGTCTACATTCACCAGCAAACCCACTTGAATTAAGATATTCGTATGCTGCTTGAGATACATTATTCATATTGTAACCATCTGTAAATAAGAAATCTTTATTCGGTGGTTTATTCTTTTGATTTGTATTTTTTTTTGAATTTGATGAACTTTTATTATTAGAATTATTGTTTTTATCATTAGTTTTTTTCTCACTCTCTTTTGTATTTTGTATTTCTTTTGTTTTAGGTATTTCTTTTGTGGTTTCAACTAATTCATTAGAAATAACTTCTTCTATTATATTGTTTATTTCTAAAGAATTAGGTTCTTCTTCAATCGTATTAGTAGGTATAGTTTTATCTTCACTATTAGAAGATGGATAATAGATTTTACTTTTAAAAAATATACATCCTATCGCCAATAAGAGGAGAAGTATTAGGAATATCATTATTTTTTTTCTTCTAATATATCTTTTATACCTTTTTATTAATTCTTGACTTTGTTCATCCATTTGTACCACCGTTTATTAAATTGTTAAATTTTTTTTCTAGATTTTCATACGATTTTTGTAGGGAGTAATACTTTTTTAACTCATTGTCTAAGTCATTTATTTCTGTTTGAATTTTTCCCAATTGTTCTAATTTAGATTGTTTAGCTTTTTCTAATTTTTTTATTTGTGATAATACACCTTTATTCATTTTTAGCCTCCATAATAAAAAAGCCAAGATAACTTGACTTTTCTTTATTCTTCCGATTTTCTATAATGATAATTAATTGTATATTTGCCACAGTACATACAATCCCAAGTATCATATCCACAAGGAGATTTAGCTTTAAACTCATCATCAGACATTTCATCATTTTTCCATTTGTCGCCATATTCTTTTATTATAGTCTTATATTCATTAATAGCATCTTGTTTAGAATTGTACCATTTCCCAGAATTACCAACCTCTGGATAATGTTTACATTCTTTTGATTCAGTAACTTTTGGTTTCTCTGGTTCTACTTTAGGTTTTGTAACCTCTGTACTTTTTTTATCATTAGAAGATGGTTCATCATCTTTTGTAGATTGCTTTTTAGAATTAGTTGTTGATTCAGTTTTTGAAGTAGTTTGCTTTTTAGTATCATCTTTTTTTGAAGATAATACATCATTAGAAGATTTGTTATCTTCATTGTTAGTATCACTTTTAGAAGTAGTATCTTCTTTTGCTTTCATAGTGTCATTGATAATATTATTACTATTTGAATTATCCATAATAGTTGTATTATTAGAATTTTCATTTTGAGTTTCAGTATTTATTATATTATTGTCTAAAGTTGAGTTAAATTCTACATTTTTTCTATTTGGTGTTTTATTTCTATAAGAAACTCTTGCTAAAAATAATGTAGGAAATAGTAATAATATAGTAACTATTATTATTATAATTAAAAGGTATTTTTTCATCTAATATCACCTCTTATAATAATAATAGCGTATTTTCCACAATTTGTCAGCTCTTTTTTTAAAATCTCTAACTTATAGGGGAGAGTGAAGCAATAATGTAGTACCTTTGATCAGTTGGACTGGTTCTTGTATTTAGATATGAGCAAGTTGATAGCTTTATTATTTTATTAATGTTTTTTACTTTGTTTATACTTTGTTTACTTGATTTTTCATAATACTGTATTCTTTCATTAAAGTTAAGATTTTTAATATTCTTATTCTCATCATTAACAGAAGTAGAATAAACACTAAATATTGTTCCTTCATAATTTCCATTTGGTGTATATATTTTTATTAAATTATGAGAATCTAAAAAATCTTTTTTTAAATATTTTCCAAGTTCTGAAAACATGGTATTATTTTTCATATTATGACCATAAATAATAGTTTCGTTTTCAATAAATGGATTAATATTACTTGTAAATATAGAACCACTAGAACTATATTGTTTATTATAGTCATGTTTTAAGTAATATAAGTTATAAACATCTTTTAATATGGGATAATTTATATTAGTATCTGGTATTTCAATCCAAGCAACAATATCATCGTTTATTGCTCTTAATTTTTGCCAATCAATAGTAGTTGTGGAAATTTCTTTATTAGTATCAATTTTAATAACCTCTTGAACTAATTGTTCTGTAATAATCTTATTATTTTTATAATCAAGATAGTGTTTTATTAAAATAGAAGTCGATATAATAAATAAAATACAACATACAAAAAGAAGAACTACTATAATTACTTTTTTAAATTTCATAGCTTTTCTCCATATCTTCATTTGTTTTTTCTAATTCCTCATAAATTTCATCTTCTTCAATCCAAATAGCTATACTATCTTCAAAAGCACGATTGTTTAAATAACCTTCAAAAGATGTTTCACTTTCATCTATCGTATAGTTATCTAAGTCTAAATCATATCTTTTGGCGGATTCAACTAAATCTTTATAATATTCTAATGCTAAGTCCTTATTGATAAAAATTGCACTATTTACAGTACACTCACACTCATCATAGCACAAGATTCTTGAGATTACTTTATATATTTTGGTACTCACAAACTATTTCACCTCCCTTAAAATATTTTTCTTTAAACAAAGCAAAAAGATATAATGCAGTATATTTGCTCTTATATCTTTTTGTTTATATTTATCAATTTTTAATATTTCCTCAATTTCTGTATCACTTAATTTTTTTATGTATTTTAAGCATATAAATTTATATTTCAAAGAATCGGTTTCTTTGTATTCCTTTAAAACTTCTTGAATTAATTTTTTCCATAAGTTTAATTTTTTTATAATACATTCATTGTTAATTTTGTTTACAACTTGATTTTCTAAACTATTTCCTCTATTGAGTTTTGTTCTTATCCATAGACCATAATTAAAATGATTATAGTCAAGATCGGAGTTTTGTGTATTTAATTTATTTATTCTATCTGAAATTTCTTTATAATTATATAAGTAGTATTCTATCTTTGGAAATGCAGAATTATACATATACTTTAATCCTTTTTGTCTAATGCTAAATAAGAGTCAATTAGATTTCCTAAAATTTCTTCTATATTATTAAATATTATCACATTAACATCTTCACCTTCGTCAAAAGCCAAGAAATATCTATTTTCATATTTATAAAATACACAAAATGAATCTTTATATATAAATTTTTTAATAACTTGTATTGCATCATTATTACAATTAGACTTATCATTTATATCTAATATCAGTTCCTTTAATTCTTCTGATGTTAGCTCTAAAATATCATCAATTTCAATATCCCTGCATTTTAGTATTTCTAACAATCTTCTTATAATTTCTTGACCATCCAAATCAGTTATATATGAACAATCAATCGCAATATTTAAAATTTTTTCTTCATCAGCAATAGTATAAATATCAATAGTTTCAGCTTCATTTAATTGGTTTTCCAATTCGTGGAATAAATACATTGGATATAATAAATCCTTATTTTCATCATCTAATTCATAATATTTTTTTATAATTTCTCGCATAATCAATCCTCCTAATTTTTATTTGCATATAAATTATCAAAAAAACCAGGGGGGTATTCCCTCTGATTAAAATTTGTTTTTTGAAGTTTCAAGTTATTATCTATTCGGTTTTTGGAATCCTTCTTTTCGAGTTCTCTTATTCTTTCAGTAACCCAATAGAGTATAGCTGCATAGTCATTATCATAAGACTTACCATGAGCTTGTTTGTATAAACTTAATTGTTCAATTAATTGCATTGCCAATTCATTACCATAGCAATTAATTAGATCTTGATATTCACCTTTAGTCATTGTAACTAATTTTGCATATTCAATTTTTTCTTCTGTTTCTGTTTGATTGTGAGTGTGTTCTTTATTATTATTTATATTATTAATTATATTATTATTATTTATGAGCACCATATTTTCATCTTGTACTGTATCAGATGTTGGTATTGTTGATAACGAGGTTTCTTCCTTGTTCATTACCTCGTTACCGACTGGAAGTTTAGCCATTTTCAAGCATTCTATAATTTTATTTTCATTTAATTTATAATATTTCTTACAAGGAATACCCATCTTTTTTGAAAATACAATTTGTCTTTCCTCTAGATTCTTAAATGCTATCTTTTGAAAGTGAGCATTTATTCCTGTATTCTTTTCTATGTTTTCTCTAGTGGAATAAAAATAACCGTCATCTTCCAATCTATTATTATTTTCCCAATAACAGTATTCAGAACACAATTCTCCTAAGATAACAGCTTCATGTAGTCCTAACATTTTTATTAAGTCTTTATTTACTATTATATATTTGCTACTTGATAATAAACTTGCTAATATCACATTTTATCACCATCCTTTCCAATTAAAATCATTGCATATAAAAAAAGACTCATGTTAGCTCCTAACACAAGACCTATTATTAAACCAAACCAAAACAATTTTATCACCACCTTTAATAATTTTAAGGACAAAAAAAGAGGGTAGAGATTTTTCTCTATCCTACTATATACTTTATATTCATTTTTCTAAACCACTTGATTTTCTAACTTTTTTATACCCTTATATACCCTTGTCTATTTTTAAGTGTTACCCTTGTTTTTTACCCTTGTTTTGTAAGAAAAGGTTAATTTTAAATTCCTTTAAATTCTTTTTTTTACTTTTAAATTACTCTTAATTCTTTTTTGGAAATATGCTAGATATATAGGATTTCTCCTGTTGACTCATAAAACTATTGATATTTGAACAAAAAATTTTCTTTCGTCCGGGATGGAGTAACAGTTTTATGAGCCCGACGAGCTGCCAACTGCTCCACCCCGCGATATTCAATTTTAACTACTGTATTAGTATACTCTTCTTTTGCGTATTTGTCAACACTTTCGTAAAAATATGTATCTACTTTATACATTTTATGCCATTATTAAAAAAATATTCATCTTTTTAAAATTAAGAAAGCTGGCCTGGAATTCCAGACCAGCAAGCACACTTATCTAATTCTGATAATTTTTTTCTCCCATTCATTTTCACTAGCCCTTGTGAATCCATTTCTAACAGCAGCCGCCATAAACTGGGGCTTATCATTAGTGGCATACATACGAACCCTTTTTACTTCAGGTTCATTTTCTCTCACATAATTGATAAATTCTTCTACAGCCTCTGTAGCAAATGGGCTATTATCCTCATACCAAGGGAACAGCCAAATGTCTGTTGAAAGTATATTTGCAAGTTCATAGAACTGAATTACTCCCAACATGTTTCCAGACATTTTATCTGCAATTATCAAGGTGTATTCATTATCCACTTCCTGAATCATATCGTTAATACTTGCATCTTTTATTTTTGCCGGTCCGAATGGTATTTTGTGTGCTATACACCTACCAATTGTTACTTTGTCCCGTTCTTTAAACTTCCTGAGATAAAGATGGTTAGGGTGTTTTTGATTGTACATAAAAAAGCCTCCTTTTTTAGTGTACATAAAGTATAGCACACATTCTAAGTAAAAGCAAATTTTAGCTGTTTATTGTTAGTATTCTTAATGTTTCTCCAACATAAATTAAATTTGGATTTGCTATGTCATTTAATTCTACAATACTTTTTATAGTTACTCCGATATTCTCTAGCTATTTGTGTTAAAGTATTTCCTCTTCTTACTATATACAATCTATGACTAGTATCATGTATTTTGTAATCACTTAACATAGGAACTCTTAATTCTTGACCTACATAAATTAAGTTTGGATTTGCTATGCTATTTATTCTTGCCAAATATTGATATGAAGTATTGTATTTAATTGCAATACCACTTAACGTTTCTCCCCTGCTAACCCTGATATATTTAAATTCTTGATTTTTATCTGTTACTGTATCTTTTGGAATTTGTGACACATTATTTAAAAATACTCCATTTGTAAAATAATCTCTGTCCACATTTCCATCTATTCCATTTATTCTACCTCTATCTGAATATTGAAAACCTACCCAAAATTTCCATTTACCATTACTTTCTGGTTCTTCTACAAAATAATCTGCAACCCAAATAGGATAATCATCTGCTAGTTCTTTACTAAATACTGTTCTTGCATTATATGCATCACTATAAATTACGCATTCTTTACCACTTAATTTTTCTACCGCTTCTAAAAATACTCTTGAAATTTCGTTTATAGTACTAACATCTAAGCCATCAAACACTTCAAAATCCATTGCTAATCTACAATCTAGTTCTAAACCTTTTATATTGCTAACAAAAAATTCCGCTTCTTCTTTTGCTTCTGCCTCATTTGTTGCTGTTAAAAAGTGATAAAATCCAGTTCTTAATCCATTTGCTTTTGCCTTTTCGTAATTCTCTCTAAAATACGGATCAACATAGCCTCTTCCTTCGCTTGCTCTAATATACACTACTTCAATCCCGGCTCTTGCAACTTCTCCAAAGTCTATATTCCCTTGCCACTCACTTACATCTATTCCGTTATATAGCTTTTCTGATGATTGTGAAAAAGCAAATGTCTGAGTGCTAATTGCTACAATTATTGCTACAAGCAATATACTTAAAAAAATCTTTCTCATAAATACCTCCTCTTAAAATTTTATGACTAATATATTTGTTTATTACTCAAAAATATGGTAATATAGTTATTGGTGATAAATATGAAATTTTTGAATGAAATATTGGACTTTTTTAAAAATCTTACTATTGAAAATGCAGTAGATATTGGAATAGGACTAGCGATTATTGTAATTTTTAAAATAATAAGCTCGCCTATTGCATATATGATAGTAAAGATGTTTAAATTTAAAGTTAAAGATAAAAATAAAATTAAAAATAATGGATTTTATAAACCATTAAAATCATTCTTCGTTATTCTTGGAATATACATTGGATTTATGGTTTTAAAATTACCAGCAGATATCTTTGCTGTTATAACTAAAATATTTAAAATATGTGTTATATTACTTGCTACAAAAGGATTTTCTAATTTATTTGATTCAAATTCTGAATCATTTGCTAAATTACGTGAAAAACTTAACTTTGATGGAAATGACACAACAATTAACTTTTTTAGTAAAGTAGCTAAGGCATTAATTTATATAATAGCTGGATTTATTTTAATTACTGAACTTGGTTATAACTTAGGTGGTTTAGCAACAGGTCTTGGAATTAGTAGTGTTGTAATCGCACTTGCTGCCCAAGATATTGCCAAAAGTTTTTTAGCAGGTATTTCTATAATATCTGATAGACCTTTTGAAATAGGTGATTATATTACTGTTGGTGATCTTTCTGGAACTGTAGAAGATATTACATTTAGGACAACAAGAATAAGAAATGCTGATGATCAAGTTATAGTTCTTCCAAACAGTGTTTTAACAGATAATAATATTATAAATTCATCAAAAAGAGATTGTAGAAGATTCCGTATTGTACTTACACTTGAATTGGATACTCCTTTAGAAAAAGTAACTCAATTAACAGAAAATATAAAATTAGCTTTAACAACTCACCCACAAGTTATTAATGAAACTGTAAAAGTATTTTTTGAAACAATTTCTGCTGATGGAATTGATTTAACAATTGACTTAAAAACTAGTGCTTTAGAATACGTTGATTATTTAAAATTCAAAGAAGAAATAAATTACACTTTATTAGATATGGTAAATCAAGCAAAAATAGGCCTTGCATATCCATCACAATCAATTTATTTAAAGAAGGACTAAAAAATGTTAAATAGTTGTACTCTATGCCCACATAATTGTAAAGTTAATAGATTAGAAGGAAAAAAAGGTAGATGTAAGTGTGATAATACATTAAAGATTGCACTTGCATCTTTGCATATGTTTGAAGAACCCTGTATTAGTGGAACAAACGGCTCTGGAACAGTGTTTTTTACTAATTGCAATTTGAATTGTATATATTGCCAAAACTATGAGATTAGCCAAGAACGGAAAAGGTAAAGAAATTACTGTACAAAATCTTTCTGATATTTTTGTTAAACAACAAGAAAAAGGTGCTCACAATATAAATTTAGTAACACCTACAATGTATGTGTACCAAATAATTGAAGCAATTAAACTTGCAAGAAAAACTGGGTTAAAAATTCCAATTATATATAATTCTAATGGATACGAAAATGTAGAAACAATAAAAATGTTAAATGGCTATATTGATGTTTATTTACCTGATTTAAAATATTACACAAATGAATTGTCTAAAAAGTATTCTAATGTGGATAATTATTTTGAAGTTGCAACAAACGCTATAAAAGAAATGTACTCACAAGTTGGAAATGCTGTTTTTGATGATAATGGAATTATTCAAAAAGGAGTTATTATTCGTCATTTAGTTCTTCCAAATCATATTCAAAATACAAAAAATATTTTAAAATGGATTAATGAAAATTTGCCAAAAGATATATATGTAAGTGTAATGGCTCAATATTTTCCAACTTATAAAGCAAAAAATGATTCTTTAATAAACAGAAAATTAAATAAAAAAGAATATAAGGAAGTTTTAAACTACTTATATTCTCTGGATTTACAAAATGGGTATATTCAAGAATTGGGAAACCATGAAGAAGAATATGTTCCAGATTTTAATTTAACTTTCTAATTCTTGCTTCATTTTTAAATACACATCATTTTTTAATTTTTCTGTGGCTTGCTTTTTATCTAGATTTTGGTCTGGATAAATTGCTGGCAATACGTAAAGCTCTATAAAGGGCTTCTTTTTTATATATTTTCTTATTCCATATGGTTTAACAAATTTATATATCATTGGTACAATTGGAACATTATTTTCTACGGCTAATTTAAATGCTCCATTTTTAAATTTCCTTAGTTTTTTGTAATATGGCCACAATGATGCTTCTGGATAAAAGTGCACAGTTTTATTTTCTTTTAATAATTTATTTATTGATAAAAAGAATTTTTCTTTATTGTGCAATCCTTCTGGTATTGGAAATGCATGTAATAGTCTAATAATATGCCTAATTACTGGTATTTCAAAATTTGATTTAATACTTACAAAGTATAAACTTTTTGGAGTATTTGCAATTGCATTCATTGTACAATCCATTGGATGCACATGGTTTGATACTGTTATTTTTCCTGTTTTTATTTTTGTAAGATTTTTTCTTCCATATATTTTAAAATTGTACATTATTTTATTATATACAACCAATATTGGCCAAACTATTATATATAGCAAAGTTGAGGCAATTTTAAACATTATTCCCTCTTTTATGTAGTTGTAATCCTCATCGATTTCTATATCTAAGGGAGTCCACATGTTTATTATATGCTCATCTTCATTTTCTAAATTTTCCTCAATTTTTTCTATATTCTCTAATTGCATCTTCAAACATTCCTTCTATTTTTTTCATGCTTTTTTCTATTCTATAATTTTCTGCATGTTCTGCATATTTTGTTTCCATTTGTTTTCTTTCAGCTTCATTTTCAATCCAGTAATCAATTTTTTTAGCTAAATCATCACTGTTTCCTGCTTTAAATAAACTTCTGTCATCTAGTGCAAATTGAGGAGTTGCAGATTTTGGACTATTCGCAATTATAGGAACTATTCCACATGCAAATGCTTCTATACAAGATATTGCTTCTATCTCTGCATCTGCTGAATGTATATAAAGGTCTGTCATCCCAAGTAATTCTAATAAATGCTCTTTATCAAAAAAGCTTATTACTGGTTCATTTACTAATTTTTCTCCTAATTTTTTATATTTATTATATTTTGGTCCTTTCCCAGCAAGTACTAATTGAATTTTATCACTATATTTTGATTTAGAAATTGCTTCAAATATTAAATCTTGTCTTTTTTCATTTGATAATCTTCCTATCATTGTAATTACAAATTTATCTTTAAATTCAGGACTTTTTTCATTTTTTCTATATTTGAATTCTGGGCCTACTCCATTTGATATTACATAAGTTTTAGCAGTATATCCATGTTCTTTTAATTCATTTGCTATAAAGTTACTTGGGCAATGAATATGTTTAAATTTATTGAAAAATTTATCTCTAAAAAAGATATATATTTTATCATTTACCTTTGTATTTTTTCCAAGCCCTATTGTATATGTTATATTTTCTGGTTGTACATGAAAAGCAGCTGTACGTGGTGTTTCCAGTCTTTCTGCTATTTCTAGTGCTTCATAAGATAAGAAAAATGGCATGTAAAAATGGACCACATCAACTTTTGAAATAGCCTCTTCTAATACATCTTTGTTTGGAACAGCAAATGTCATACCTTGAGATTTTATTATTTTAGAAACTATTATTGGTAGTGGCAATTTTTTAACTACATATTTATTTTTTGCTGGTTTTCCTGTACTTACAACATATACTTCATGTCCTAAATTCATTAACCCTTCTGCAAATCTTTTTGCAGAAATTGTTGTACCATTATTTGCATCATCAAATTGGTCTATAACTATCAAAATTTTCATTAATATCAACCTCGCACAATACTATACAATAAAACTCGAAAAAAATCAACTTTTGTAATCTGTGGGGAAAAAGGGGTCAGACCCCTTTTTCCCCACTGTCCCCTTTTTCTCTTGTTTTTATTTTTAAGTAGTGATATAATTTTGGCGGAATGGAGGGAGAGAAATGAAAGATTTATTAAAAAGAGCAGGCTTTACATCTATACTATCTTCACTAGTATTTTTACTTTTAGGTATTTTACTTGTTGTAAATCCAGATGCTATGGTTCAAGCAGTTTCTTATGTAATTGGTGTATTACTTATTGCTATTGGAATTGTTAAAGTCATATCTTATTTTACATCAAAAGATGATTATCTATTTTATGATTACAGACTTATATATGGTGCTTTATGTATAATTTTAGGTATACTTGTAACAGTTAGTGGTAATGCAATTGCTTCATTTTTTAGAATTATTATAGGTATATGGATAATTTTAAGTGGTATAGCAAGATTAGACCTTTCTGTAAGACTTAAAGGAGCTGACACTGGCTACTGGATTTTAAGTTTACTTCTATCTATTTTAATACTTGTTGCTGGTGTTTATGTAATGTTTGCACCTGGTACAATATTAGTTACATTAGGAGTTATCTTAATTGCTTATTCTATTATGGATATAATAGAAAGTATTATATTTATGTGTAATATGAATAAATTGTTAAAATAAAACAAAAAAAGGACTTTTAGTCCTTTTTTTGTGCTCTTTTTGTACTCTATTTTATAATTTCTATTAATTCTTTGTTTTTATCTCTTATTTTAAGTATTACTAAAATTATTGCCGTTATTACAAATGTAATTAAATATATTAATAAACTTGTTTTCCAATTTCCATTAGAAATATTTGCTCCAACCATTGTAGATGTAATTACAGATGGAAATCTTACAAGTGTTGCTATTAATATAAACCTTAGTGGTTTTACTGGTAAAAGTCCTCCAAGATATACAAATAAATCTTTTGGAGTTCCTGGCAAGAAAAATATTAGGCATAAAATAATTTCTAAGTTTGTTTCGTTTTTTAGTAGTTTACTATTCATTACTTTTTCCACTTTTTCTTTTTTGAAGAAATTATATAAATATTTTTCTCCTAATTTTCTTACAGAAAAGAATATTATTATTGTAGTAATAAGTATAGATACTGTTATAAATAGCCATCCTCCCCATGTACCATAACACATTCCTGCAAGTACCTCAAATGGTTCTCCTGGTAATACCACTAATAATATTTGCAATACTTGCAAACTAAATAGTAATAGCAATCCTAAAAATCCCATGCTATTTATTTTGTTTTTAAAAGCTATTTGTCCTTCTGTTGTAGATAGATCCATCATAAATGGAGCAATTTTCCAAAAAAATATTGCTAGTGCTACTAATATTACAACTGTTAATGTTATTTTAATTATTTTTATTTTGTTTTGATTTTTCATTTAATTTCTTCCTTATTATTAAGAGTTTAGCATTTCAAAATACAAAAGTCAAACAAATTCCAATTTATTTTACTGTTCTCCAATTCTATGTTATAATTATATTCAGTTTTTTAAGGAAGGGATTTTTATGAATTTAAATATAGTTTTAGTAGAACCAGAAATTCCTCAAAACACAGGCAATATTGCAAGAACTTGTGCTGCAATTGGTGCTAAATTGCATTTGGTAAGGCCTTTAGGATTTGAAATTTCTGATAAATATGTAAAAAGAGCTGGTCTTGATTATTGGGATAAATTAGACATAGAAGAACATAATTCTTTATCTGCTTTTTTGAAAAAATATCCAGTAAATAATAATATGTTTTTAGTTACAACAAAAGGGCAACATTGTTATTCTGATGTTAATTATTCTAAATTAGATGAAGTTTTTCTTTTGTTTGGAAAGGAAACCAAAGGACTTCCAGAAGGTTTATTAAAAGAACATTTAGAAAATACCATAAGAATTCCAATGAGAGAAACCTTACGTTCTCTTAATTTATCTAATTCTGTTGCTATTGTTGCTTATGAAGTTTTTAGGCAAAATAATTTCTGCAATTTAGAAGAAACTAGTAAATATTTTAAATAATCTACTTTTATTTATTTAATTATTAAATTATAATATATTTATAATATTAAAAGGAGGTTTTTAATGTCGACTTTTTATGCTATTATTTCATCATTTTGGTTTGAAGTTTTAATTAGGCTTATTTTAGGTTTTTTGCTAGCAGGCTTTATTGGTGCAGAAAGAGAATCTGTAAATAAACCTGCTGGCTTTAAAACGCACTCTCTTATTGGAGTAAGTGCAGTACTTATAATGCTTTGTGGTGAATATTTAAGCAACAATTATTCTGTTGATGCATCTAGAATACCAGCTCAATTACTTTCTGGTATTGGATTTATTGGTGCTGGTACTATTTTAAGAGATGGCTTTAATGTAAAGGGATTAACTACTGCATCTAGTTTACTTGCAGTTACTTGTATTGGTCTTAGTATTGGCGCAGGATTTTATATTGGTGGAATTGTTGGAACAGTACTTGTATATATTATTCTTTCTCATTCTCACAATTTATCTGAAACATTAGACCATTTTAATAATGTTTCTTTAACTCTTACTGTTAAGGATTATAGAAATACTTTACCTGAAATACAAAAAATATTAGATAAATATAGTATTAATATTAAAAAAATAAAAAATGGTCAACCAAATGAAGAAAATATAACTGATATTCAATTATTTTTCAGATACCATAAGGACGTAAATATAAATTCTGTTTTTACAGAAATTTCTGGTTTAGAAAATGTAACTGATTTGGAGGAAGGATAGAGTAAAGCTCTATCCTGTTTTGCTTAATATATCCTTTTTCATTTTGTTCATAATTTTCTTTTCCAATCTTGATATATAACTTTGCGAAATTCCTAGCATATCTGCCACTTCTTTTTGTGTTTTTTCTGTTCCACTAATAAAACCAAATCTTAATTCCATAATATTTTTCTCTCTATTACTTAGTTTTTCTATTGAGGCTTTTAGTAATACTTTATCCACTTCGTCTTCTATTCCTCTAGAAGTAATATCTGGTTCTGTTCCCAAAATGTCTGAAAGCAATAATTCATTTCCATCACCATCTTGATTAAGTGGCTCATCTATTGATATTTCACCTTTTATTCTGTTACTTCTTCTTAGATACATTAAGATTTCATTTTCTATACATCTAGAAGCATAGGTAGCAAGTTTTATGTTTTTACTTATATTAAATGTATTTATTGCTTTCATTAATCCTATTGTTCCAATTGATATTAAATCTTCTATTCCTACACCTGTATTTTCGAATTTTTTAGCAATATATACTACCAATCTTAGGTTCCTTTCTACTAAGATTTGTCTTGCTTCTAAATCCTTATTTTCTAGTTTAATTAATAATTCTTCCTCTTCATCCGAACTTAATGGCGGAGGTAATTTTTGACTACCTGCTATATAAAAAATCGGCAGATTTTCTATTTCCTCATTGTTTAAATATTTAACATAGATTGTACTAATTTTAGATTTTAACAGTTCTAATATGTTCATTCTCTTCGTTTCCTCCTTTGTTTTCTAAAAGTTCTAGACCTATTAGTGCTCTATATTTTCCTGTTTTGCTTAAAGCTCCATCATATATACCTATTATTATATTTTTTATAAATACTACATCTTCTTGTGTATTTACTGTTAGTCCATCTGCTTTTATTCCTATTAGCATTCCATTTTCTTTTCCTAATGACATAAATGGTATTAGTCTTATTTTTGATAGGTACTCTCCTAAATCTATTTCTTTCCCTTCTATAATATTTGATAGATTGTTTAATATTTTTTCTGGTATTACTCCTTTTAATACGTCTTTTTCTACAACTGCTACTGGTATTTTTGTAATTGGTTCCTTTAAAAAGTTTCCTGTATCTAGTATTGCTTTTGTATACACACTATTTGAGTTTATATTTATTTTGATATTGCAAAGCATGTCTTTTTTGCTTAATTTTCCTTTTATGTTTTTAAATGCTGTTGTTATAATAATAAATCCAACCATTCCTCCTGCTAGTACAATTTTTATTGGATATGTACCAATTAACACACCGTTTTTCCATTAATATGTTTTGTGGACTTACAAAATATAAAAGTGCAAAAGCCACTCCTCCAAATGTAAATGAAGTTAAATAAAATATTATAAACTCTTTAAAAAACAATTTTATATTTAATGGTTTGAATGCAATATATACCATGGCAATAGAAAGTATTATTTTTAAAAATATGCTGGAACATATTTCCAGTACTGATATATATGAAAGTACTGCATAAACACTTCCTATACTACTAGCTACAAGGGTTCTAATTATTTTTTTTGGTGCTTTTATAATTATTCCAGTTGCAAATATAATAATATAATTCATAAATAAATTTTCTAAAAAAATTATATCTATATATATGGTCAATAGGTCACCTCGTATTCTTTTACACAAATTACAGTTGTGAATACTAATCTGTGCTAAATATTGTACTACTGTTTGTTTAAATAATGTGTCATTTTGTGAAGGCGAAAAAAAGAAATAATCTACTATTTTAGATTATTTCTTATTCATTTTTATTTTAATAATTATTGTTTAGGAAAAATCGACTTTTCTTTTAGCGATTTTTAAGATTTTTCCTTATTATTTATTTCCTTTTTTTCTTAAGAAAGAAGGTATGTCTAAATCATTTTGATTGTCTTTATTTTCTACTGGAGTTGGTATTGAGTTTATTTTTTTATTCCATGTATTTGTTACTAAGTTTTCAACTCCTATGCTTGAAATTGGTGGTTCTTGTTGTTCAAAACCTGTTGCGATAACTGTAATTGAAATTTCATCTCCTAAGTTTTCGTCTGTAACTACACCAAATATAATATTTGCTTCTGGATCAACACTTCTTTGTACTAATTCTGCTGCTGTATTTGCTTCTTGTAATCCTAAATCGTTTCCACCTGTAATGTTTATTATAACTCCTCTTGCTCCTTCTATTGATGTTTCTAGTAATGGACTTTGAATAGCTTGTTTCGCAGCATCTTCTGCTCTGTTTTCTCCACTTGCTCTACCAATTCCCATGTGTGCCATACCTGTATTTAACATTACTGCTTTAACGTCAGCAAAGTCTAAGTTAATTAGTCCTGGTACAGAAATTAAGTCTGATATACCTTGAACGCCTTGTCTTAAAACGTCATCAGCCATTTTAAATGCTTCTACAATTGATGTTCTTCTATCAATAATTTGTAACAATTTATCATTTGGTATTACAACTAATGTATCTACTTTTTCTTTTAAGTTTGCAATTCCTTTTTCTGCTTGAGTAAGTCTTTTCTTTCCTTCAAATGTAAATGGTTTTGTTACAACACCTATTGTTAATATTCCTAATTCTTTTGCTGCTGCTGCAACTATTGGAGCTGCTCCTGTTCCTGTTCCGCCTCCCATTCCGGCTGTAACGAATACCATATCTGCTCCTCTTAGCATTTCAGCAATTTCAGCTTTGCTTTCTTCTGCTGCTTGCATTCCAATGTCTGGATTTGCCCCAGCACCAAGTCCTCTTGTTAGTTTTTCTCCTATTTGAATTTTAGAACTTGCTTTTGATAATTGAAGAGCTTGTCTATCTGTATTTATTGCTATAAATTCTACACCTTTAATTCCTGATTCAATCATTCTATTTATAGCATTATTTCCTGCTCCTCCTACACCTATAACTTTTATTGTTGCTGTTCCGTCCATCATGTAATTATTGTTTTCATCGTAATCTGTTTCCATCATAGTGTTAATCCTCCTTCATTTTTGGGTTTGGAATTTTAAAGTTATTTTCGCACTTCTTTCTTATTCCAAATATATTTTTTTAAAATTTAAAACTTAATTATGAATAGAAAAATTCTTTTATTCTTTCTAAAATATTTCTAAATATATTTTCATCAGATACTGTGTCAATACTGCTAGAAACAGTCTTTGCAAATGGTCTTGATGCAATATATTTAATTAATGCATAGCTAGATCTATAATTTGGTTTTATTGTACTTACTAGTCTTCCAGTTGATATTTTAACAGGTATATTTAATGTTATTTTTCCTGCTACATCGCTTTTATTTATATTTGTTATTCCTTGACCTGTTAGTACAACATTATTTATATTTGATTTTACTCCTGCATTTGTTATATCTTTATTTACTAATGAGAACATTTCTTCTACTCTTGCTTCTATTACTTCTATTAGCTCTGAGCTTTTTATTGTTTTTGTTCTCTCTTCGCCTTTATATGTATTTAAAATTATGTCTGTATCGTTATCTATAAATGATTTTAATGCTAATCCATATTGTTTTTTTAATCTATCTGCTTCTTCTTCTGTTATATTAAAAACATAAGCAATATCTGATGTAATATTATCTCCACCTAAAGGAATTGTATTTGTATAAATAAAAGTATTTCCTTCAAACACACCTATGTCTGTATTTCCTGCTCCAATATCTAATATCATTACATTATCTGTTAATTCATTTTTGTCTAGCACAAGTCCTCTTTCAGAAAGTACATTTGGAACTATTCCATCTATTTCTATACCTGCTTTTTTAAGAACACTTGTTAATTGTTTTACATATTCTTTATCTGCTAATATAACTTGTCCTTTTACTGTAAATGATGAACTTAGGCTTCCTACTGGATCGTCTATCATTCTACCATTGTCTAATATAAATTGATTTGCAATAATATCTATTAAAACTTGATTTTCTGGTATATCAATATCTCTAACTTGCATTATTGCAGATGTGACATCTCTTGTTGATATTCCAGCATATTTATCTTTTGCTTCTTTTACAATACTATTTTGTACAATTGTAACGTATTTACCTGGTATTGTAACATAAGCTGAATGTATTTTTATATTCGCTTCTTCTTCTGCAGATTTTATTGTTTTTGCAACTGCAGCAGCTATTTCTTCTTCATCTGTGATTTTTGATTTTTTCATTCCAAAGCATTTGCATTCACTTGTTGCTATAACTTCAATTTGATTAAAGCTATTAACTTCGCCAACGCTTGTATTCACTTTGGATGTTCCTATGTCGATACCTACAATTATATCACCGATTGCCAAGACAAACTCCTCCATTTTTACAGTATATTTTTTTACTGCTACTAGAATATTATATTTTAGGTAAAAAGTCAATAGAAAATGTTACATTTTTGTAATATTTTCGTAACGTTTTCGTAATAATAAAAGTCAGACATTAGAACCTGTAAAAATTGTTTTCCCTAAGAGTTCTATCTCTGACCATTTATCATTATTTATTTTTCAAGTAGCCGATTTTTCTATATATATATGACATCGCTTTAAATAAATTATTTACTATTGGGTTAAATATTATATAAATTTCTCCTATAAATTCTGTAAAGTCTGGATTAAATCCTTTTTTAAATTTATATACCCCATAAGAATCTGAATGTTCATCTTTAAATCCTGAAATTCCTCTAAAGTCATATACATCACATTTATTTTCTAATGCCCATTTTATCATTTCCCATTGTAGTAAATAGTTAGGCATTAAATTTCTTTTTTCATTTTTGCTTCCACCGTATAAATACCAAACTTTATTTCCATATAGTATAGGCATTGTTGCAGCAATAACTTCTCCTTCATATTCTGCTAACATTATTCTAACATGTTCTGGTCCAAGGCAGTCATAAATTTTTTCATAATATTCAATGCTTCTAATTATAAAGTTATCTCTGCTTCCAGTTTCTTTCATTGTTTTATAAAATTCTGGTAAATCTTCTTTTGTTCCAACTCTTACAGTAACGCCTTTTCTTGCTGATAATCTAATGTTGTATCTAGTTTTTTGATGAAATGATTGTAACACTTCCTCTTCTGTTTTATTTGTTAGATTTAACCTGAATACATATTTAGGTTGTATTACATCATTTACACTTTTAATATTTTGTTTTACTTTTATTCCAGCCTCTTTTATTATTCTTTTAAACTCTTCGTCATCTACTAAAACATCTGGATCTGCTCTAAATATAAATGCTTTATATTTTTTTGCAATTTTTCTAATTTCATCTGCTAACTCTTTAATTATTTTTTCATTATATATATCACATATTGGTCCTCTTGGTGCATACATTATATATCTGTTTAAAACAGGAACTTTCCTTAATAGCACACTTAAGTATGCATTTATTTTACCATTTTCGTCATGTAATATAATCTCTTCATGTTTCCACTCTAATTTTACTTTTGCCCATTCTGGAGATTGTAAAAAGTGAGCTCTTTCATGTTTTGTAATAAATTCTTCTATTTCTTTTCTTTCTTTTGAATCAGTTTCCAATCTTATATTTCACCTCATATTTTTGCAGTTTTCTGGATTGTTTTTCCAACATTATTCACCTTTTAATTTTTCTGCTCTGTCTGCTGCAATTAGATTGTCTATCATTTCATCTAATCCACCATTTAAGAAATTTTCCATTTGATATATACTCATTCCTATTCTGTGGTCTGTGATTCTTCCTTGTGGGTAGTTATATGTTCTTATCTTTTCACTTCTATCTCCACTACCAACTTGTGATTTTCTTTCGTTTGCAAGTTCTGCGTCTTGTTTTGCTTTTTCTTGTTCATATATTCTGGATTTTAATAATCTCATTGCATACTCTCTATTTTGAGTTTGTGATCTTTCTGTTTGACATTCTGCTACTATTCCTGTTGGTTCATGTATTAATCTTACTGCTGATGATGTTTTATTTACATGTTGTCCACCTGCCCCAGATGCTCTAAACACTTCCATTTTTACATCTGCTGGATTTATTTCTATTTCTACATCTTCTACAACTGGCAATACTGCAACTGTTGCTGTTGATGTGTGAATTCTTCCACTACTTTCTGTATCTGGAACTCTTTGAACTCTATGAACTCCACTTTCGAATTTTAGTCTACTATATGCACCTTTACCTGTAACCATAAATGTTATTTCTTTATATCCGCCAAGTCCTGTTTCATTTTCATTAAGTACATCTATTTTCCAATGTCTATTTTCTGCATACATTGAGTACATTCTAAATAATGTTCCTGCAAATAATGCTGCTTCTTCTCCTCCAGCACCTGCCCTTATTTCGCAGATTATATTTTTATCGTCATCTGGATCTTTTGGAATTAATAATATTTTTAATTCTTCTTCTATTTTAGGTAATTTTTCTTTTATTTCTTCTATTTCCATTTCTGCTAATTCTTTTAATTCTTTATCATTTAGCATTTCTTTTGCTTGTTCTAAATCTTTATTTGCTTTTTTGTACTCTCTATATTTTTCTACAACATCTACCATTGCAGCATGCTCTTTCATAAGTTTTTGCCACTCGCTTTGTCTTGCAATTACTTCTGGGTCACTAATTTTTTTACTAACCTCTTCAAACCTTTTCTCTACGTCTTCTAGTTTTTCAAACATATATATCTCTCCTTTTAACCTAATTATTATACACAACTATTGCAAATTTTTCAACTTACATTTTACAGATTAACTAAATTATATTCTATATTTAATTTATCTAAAATTTCTTTTTCTCTATTTGTACATGTAAAAATAATAATTTGGTTATTATAATTGGAATCTAAATACTTTATAACATTCTCTAATCTTTGGTTATCAAAATATGCAAAACTTTCGTCTAGTATTATTGGAATAGTTTCTTTTGTTATTTCTTTAGTTGCAGATAATCTAAGAGATAAATATAATTGATCTATTGTTCCTATACTTAATTTATTACATTCTATGTATTCTCCATTTTCTGCTTCTATTGTTAGTCCTGTATCTGTGTTAAAATTTGCTTTTTTATATTTTCCATCAGAAATCATTTCTATGTTATTTGATAATTCTTTTGTGAATTTTGGTGTTATATTCTTTTTTATTTCATCATAAGATTCTTCCAAAGTTTCTTTTGCTAAATTTATTATTTTATTTAATTCTTCTAATTCTTTTTTCTGTTCATACAAATATTCTAGTTTTTCTTCACATGCTATTTTATTATCTAATTTTTCATTAATATTTTTTTCTTCTATATTAATAGTATTTATTCTAATTAAATTTAAATTTAATTGTTTTTCTAAATAATCGATATTATAATTTATTTCTTTTAAATTATCATTAAATAAATTATCAATTTCTATTTCATTATTAAATTTATTTTTTATTTCTTTTATTTTTATTTTATTTTTTCTTTAAACTTCTTTAGGTTTTCTTTGGCATTTGTTCCATCCATTTTGTTAGCAACGATTATTTCTGGTTTTGTTAATAATTTAGGAGAGAATGCTTCTAATTCTTTTCTTATAGCTACATAGTCTTCATATGGATCTCTACCCTCTTCACTAGCCATATCAATGACATGAGCTATTATTTTAGTTCTCTCAATATGTTTTAGGAACTTATGACCTAAACCTGCTCCAGAAGAAGCTCCTTCGATTAATCCTGGAAGATCTGCTACGACAAAGGAATTATCGTTTGTTTTTACTACTCCTAAGTTAGGAGATAAGGTTGTAAAGTGATAGCTAGCTATTTTAGGATTGGCATTAGATATCATTGATAGTATTGTTGATTTTCCAACACTTGGCATACCTACTAAACCAACATCCGCTATCATACGAAGTTCTACTAGTACTCTTCTTTCTTCTCCTGGCTCACCTTTTTCGGCATATGATGGACAGGGATTACTTCTAGTGGAAAGACTTACATTTCCTCTTCCACCACGGCCACCATAAGCTACTATAGCCTGTTCATTATTTTTAGTTAGATCGGCTATGACTACTCCAGTAGTGGCATCTTTAATGGTAGTTCCGACTGGTACTTTTACAATGACATCTTCACTGTCTTTGCCGTTTTTGTTTTTTCCTTCACCATTATTTCCGTTATTTCCTTTTACTTTCTTTTGATAACGAAGATCTATTAAGGTTTTTAATCCTTCATCGGCTTTAAATATTATATCTGATCCTTTACCCCCA
>ERZ773208.91-NODE-91-length-84065-cov-7.110154_pt1 | contig 84065 bp, 73 predicted proteins | sample MGYA00581006_ERZ773208 | MGnify/ENA primary metagenome ERZ773208 (study PRJEB29015, sample SAMEA2737793) | human gut metagenome | biome: human gut; feature: human-associated habitat; material: faeces | place: China | collected 2012 ... | reverse complement strand
TCCAGAGGTTTTTGCGGTAATTCAGGTCGCAGGAAACGGTGATATTCCGCTTTTTGGCTTCTTTCACGGATTCGAGGGACAGCTCCATTGCGGATTCCGAGATTGCGGGCGTGATGCCCGTGATGTGGAACCATCCTACGCCGTCAAACGCTTTGTTCCAGTCGATATCGCCCGGCTTTGCAAGGGCGATAGAAGAATACGCGCGGTCGTAGACAACCTTGCTCGGAAGCTGGTTTGCGCCCGCTTCGAGATAATAAATCCCCATTCGTCCGTCTCCACGGACGATTTTTTTCGTGTCTACACCGAAATAGCGCAGTTCGCGGATGCAAGCATTGGCAATATCGTTCTGCGGCAGGACGGTCAGGAATTCCGCGTCCATGCCGTAATTTGCAAGGCTTACTGCGACGTTTGCCTCGCCGCCGCCAAACGTCGCTTCCAGCATCGGAGACTGGAAAAAGCGTTCATGCCCCGGCGCTTTCAGGCGGAGCATGATCTCACCAAACGTTAAAACCTTCATCCGCGCACCTCCCTGACGATCTCGCTTGCCTCGCGGCACAGCGCCGTCACCGCGTCAAAATTACCTGCGGCAATTTCTTTCTTCGGGCACAGCCAGCTTCCGCCGACGGCGTGGACAAACGGCGCTTCCAGATATTCTTTCAGGTTCTTCGCGTCCACGCCGCCGGTCGGGATGAATTTAATTCCGCCGAACGGAGCAGAGAGCGCCTTCATCGCTTTCAGGCCGCCGTAAACGCCTGCCGGGAAGAACTTCACCACGTTCAGGCCGAGTTTCATACCATTTCGATTCCCGTCGTTTCCGACAACCAGTAAGACCTAGCGCCCAAAAAATATCCGGTCTTTCCATAGGGAAAGACCGGGTTTTTTTATGACCGCTTCCGGCGGTATTCTGTCGGCAGTTCGCCGTAGGTTTCCTTGAACGCTGCGGTGAACCGGCTCTGGCTCTCATAGCCGACTGCCTGCGCAATGGCGGCGATATCGTTCTGCGTTTTTAAAAGCAGCGACGCCGCCTCCTCCATCCGGTGCTTTTTCATGTGCGCGGCGATCGTCTCGCCGTAGACCTGCTTGAAGCAGCGCTTGAGCGTCGTTGTATTCATCAGATACTTTCGGGACAGTTCCTCAATCGTGACGCGCTCAGCGAGATTGTTTGTCAGTTCGTCGTGGACATGGCGGATGATCTGCTCCTGCGAGGCCTGAAAATCGACTGTCTTCTCCGGGCAGGCGATCTGCATGACCTGCTCGACGATCTCGTGCAAGAGTTTGATCTGTACCGTGTCGCCTGCCTTGTAGTAGACCTCCTTGCCGCACCGGCGGCTCTCGATCAGCCCGCTCTGTGCAAGCGAACGCAGATGGTGCGAGACGGCGGGGCTCGACATTTCAAGCAGCGCCGCAATGTTGATGACGCATTCCTCCCGGTGGCTGAGCAGCCAGAAAATGCGCACCCGCGTCGGGTCGCTCAGCTGCTTGAAAATATCGCACACCGCGCCGAAATGCTCCACATTCTTCAGTTCCCGATGCAGATCTTCCGTGTGTCCATGCGCACCGTGGTCGTGCGGAAGAGAAAACTCCGCCATTGCCCGTTCCTCCTTGTTTTCCCTGCGTCTGTCAATGCCGAAAAGGACGCGGCACAGGCCGCGTCCTTTTTATCCTGCTCTGAATGATCTCAGACCTGCTGCGCAGATTACTTCGCGGTCTTTTCCTTGAGCGCCTTGCCGGCCTTGAAGACGGGGATGGTGGTCGCCGGAATCTCGATGGCTTCCTTCGTCTTGGGGTTGCGGCCCATGCGCGCCTCGCGCTTCTTCGTCTCAAAGCCGCCGAAGCCGACAAGCTGGACCTTGTCGCCCTGGCTCAGTGCTTCCGTAATGGTGTCGAACGTGGTGGTGACAGCCTTTTCGGCATCCTTCTTGGACATGCCGCACTTCTTTGCGACTTCCGCGATCAATTCAGTCTTATTCATGTGTAGATCCTCTTTTCATAAAGTATGAATTTATTGTTCACCGCCCGTTACGTTTTTGCGCGTCCCAACTGGCAAGCAGTTCCTCTCGGGATACCTCCTCCAGAGTACGTCCCTCCGCAAGAATGCTCTGCTCCATAGCGGTAAATCGTCTGATGAACTTTTCACAGGCGCTGTGCAGCGCCTGTTCGGGGTCCTTGTCCAACGTGGAGGCGACACGGACAGCAGCAAAGAGCATATCGCCCAGTTCCTCGTCGATGTTCGTGTTGTCCCGCACAGCCTCGCGCAGTTCCTGCGCTTCTTCTGCTAGTTTATCCAGCGCCTGTCCGGCGGATTCCCAGCGGAAGCCGGTTTTTGCGGCCTTTTTCTGAATTTTCTCCGCCCGCCACGTCGCCGGGAGCGATCTGGCGACACCCTGCATGGCCTCGCCGGTCGTTTTCTGTCCCTTTTCCTGCTTTTTCAGTTCGTCCCAGCTGGCCCTCTCGCCGCCGAACAGGAATGGGTGACGGAAGATGAGTTTTCTGCATTCCGCGTCGGCAATGTCGTCGATGGTCATGCGGCCGCGGTCAGCCTCGATATCCGCGTGGAACAGCACCTGAAGCAGCACGTCACCCAGTTCCTCGCGGAGCATGGCTTCGTCGTCACAGTCAAGCGCTTCGCAGGCCTCATAGGCTTCCTCAAGGAAATTCCGGCGGATAGACAGGTGCGTCTGCGCCGCGTCCCACGGGCAGCCGCCCGGCGCGCGCAGCGCATGCACCAGCCGGATCAGGTCGTCCAGCATATAGCGCGGTTTGCTAGTAAAATTTATCATACTTTCGTCTCTTTCGCAAGTAGGAAGTTCATGTTTTTTGTTTGATATGCAGGATTTTTGCAATTTTTTCGCCCTTTGGCAGCAGCATGCAGTCCTCATAAGTGATGCACCGCAGAATGATGACGAAAATCACATATATAAGAACCGCCGCAATCAGCGCACCAAGGCAGACGACCGTATTCGAGTCTGTCAGATTCCGCAGCAGCGCGGCGGCAAAGAATGTCGCCGCGCCCATGATGCCTGCGGCTGCCGCCGGACGGATCACATTGCGGAAAATGGCCGGGCGCGTCGTGACAGACCGGCGCATGGCAATGAGGTCGAGCACGGTGATGGTCACATAGCAGACGATGGTGCCGATGGCCGCGCCGATGATGTTGAGAGACGGGATCGCCACGAGGACATAGTTGACGATGACCTTCACAACGCCGCCGATGAGCATGTTGATAACCGGCGTCGTCACGTCACCGTGCGCCTGCATGATGGCGTTGAACAGCAGAACCGTACTGTTGAAGATCACAGCAATGCCGAGATAGGCCAGAATCGGCGTCGCGGTCGCAACACTCTCGGGGCCATAGTTGCCCGCAAGCAGACGAATGATTGGCTCCGACAGCACAGCCAGCCCCACCGCGCACGGCATGGCGATCAGGCTCATGGTACGCACAGCGGACTCCTCCGTATGCCGCGCACCCGCAACGTTGTTTTTGGTCAGTGCAGCAGTCACGGTCGGGATGATCGAGATCGTGATGGGCGTAATGAGTGAGCACGGCAGATTGAAGATCGTCTGGCAGAAGTTATAGATGCCCTTGGCCGTATCCGCCGCGTCGGACGACCACGCAAGCGCGCCGGTCAGCCGCCGCATATAGATCATCGTGTCGAACAGATTGATGATCTGCAGTCCTGCCGAGCCCAGCGTAATGGGGATGGCAATGACGAGCAGTTCCTTCATCGTCTGGCGGGTGGACTTGGCCTCTCCCCCGCCCTGCCGCAGGATCTGGTTGGACTTGCCGAACTGGATGCGCAGATACACGACCGCCACGATGCAGCCTGCCGTCACGCCGAAGATGCCGCCCGCAGCCGCATAGATGAGACTGCCGGTCTTCTTGAGCATCAGATACGCGCCGCCAAGGCCGAAGACCACGCGGATCATGGCCTCATAGACCTGACTGACGGAGGTCGGGGTCATGTTGCTCTGGCCCTGGAAGAAGCCCCGGTGGGCCGAGACAATGCAGATGAGCAGAACGCACGGCGACAGCGCCGCAATGGCCGCCCACGAATTTTCATTCGTCGTGACCATGACAGACAGCGGCTTGCAGAATACGAGCATCACAAGCGTACCGATCACACCAATGGTCAGGAAGACCTTCATGGAGACGGAGTAGATCTTGCGGATCTGCGCGTAATTCTCCAGCGCCTGCGCCTGTGAGATCATCCGGCTGACAGCGACAGGCAGGCCCGTCGTGGAGATCATCAGCAGAACGTTATACACGTCATAGGCCGTGTTGAAATAGCCGAAGCCCCGCTCCTGCAGGATATTCTGCAGGGGAACCTTATAAATGAAGCCGAGAAGCTTGACAATGATGGTCGCGGCGGTCAAGACCGCCACGCCCTGTAAAAAGCTTTGCTTTTTAGGTGCTTTTTCGCCGCTCATGCCTGCGCCCCCGGTTCATCAGAAAACACTCTGGGGATTGCGTAGTCGTGCAACTCCTTCAGCGCACCCGCCACATCCAGCGTGGGATATTTGCCATCCGCGTATAGAATCCTGCCGCGCACCATCGTCAGCGCAACGTCGTGGCCGGAGGCCGCGTAAACCAGATGAGAAAGCACGTTGTGGCACGGAATCAGATGCGGCTGGTTGAAATCCAGCAGAATGAGGTCGGCGTCCATGCCGAGTTCAATGATGCCGCACTCAGCGCTTCTGCCCTGCGCTCTTGCGCCGCAGACTGTCGCCATCATCAGCGCAGCCTCCGCCGGAAGCGCCTTCGGGTCGCCGGTCTTGCCCTTGGCCATGAGCGCAGCGGCCTTGATCTCTTCAAACAAATCGAGATTGTTGTTGGATGCAACGGAGTCGGTGCCGAGGCAGACATTCATCCCAGCCTTCACCATGCCGAGCACGTCCGCACAGCCGGAGGCCAGCTTCAGATTGCTGACCGGGCAGTGTGCCGCGGATACATGGCGCTTGGCCAGCAGCTGCATATCCTCCTGCGTCACATGGACGCAGTGCGCCGCGACCACGGGCACGTCGAACACATGATGGCAGTCGAGCACCTGCGCGGGCGTCAGACCGTATTTCTCCACGCACGCGTCGTGTTCCTTTTTTGTCTCGGACAGGTGCACCTGTAACTGCAGGCCGTTGTTGACGGCGTACTCCGCCAGCGCGTCCCAGAGCTGATACGTCGAGGTATACTCAGCGTGGATGGACGCTTCGATCTTAATGCGGCCATTGTCATAGTTGTGCCATTTGTCCTTGAGCGCGACCAGTTCCTGGCAGGCCGGGAAGGTGTCAAAGCAGAAATCATCGCCCAGGAACATGGACGTGCCGCGGGAAATATTGGCTTTGATTCCGGACTCTGCCACAGCCTGGCAAATCTCGTCGCAGAAGTAATACATATCCGACACGCTCGTCGTGCCGAAGCGCAGCGCCTCGGCAAGCGCAAGCGTCGTGGCCGCCTTGACGGCGCGGCCGTCGAGCCTGTCCTCGCGCGGGAAAATATAGTGCTGCAGCCAGTCCTGCAAATTCAGATCATCGGCATAGCCGCGCAGCAGGTACATCGGCAGGTGTGTATGGCAGTTGATGAGGCCCGGCATTAAGACCATACCAGTCGCGTCGATAATCTTCTTCGGCTTCTCCTCGGGCGGCTTTTTCGCCATATAGGCGATCTTGCCGTCGGTGACGCCGACAAACGCATCCTGCCAGAGCGTCATCTGCTCGTTCATCGTAACGACGTTGACATGAGAAAACAAGGTGTCCATGGAAGCCCTCCTTATGGGTTCTGTTCACGAATCTCGCGCAGAATTGAGAAAATCTCGTCCTTCTGCTGCAGGATCGTGTCGATGCGGGAGATATAGTCCTGCGGGATCTTCGGATTGTGGTAGCGGGCAAGCTTTTCCTCCGGGAGATTGATCTTGTTCATCCCGCCGCCGCCGAGAGAGAGGATGGTATGCAGTTCCTCCATCATATATATGTTGTAAAGCCCGGTATAGCCCGGCCTGCACCAGCCAGTATTTTCAAAGCTGCCGGACATATATTTCTGCCGGTAAAGATAATACGGTTCATAGCCGTTCTGCCGCAGCGCATCCTCCGCGCCCGCGAGCATGGCGGCGACCGCCTCCTGCGACGGAAGTTCCATGCGGGAGCCGAACAGCGCCGCGCCCTTTTTGAGCGCCAGCGTATGCACTGTAATATTGCTGGGGTTTAAATCCAGCACCTGCCGGATAGAATCGGCAAAGCCCGCCGCATCATCCGCAGGCAGTCCCGCAATCAGGTCCATATTGATATCGTCGAACCCGGCCTTAACGGCCTGTTCATACGCCTCGACGGTCTGCCGCGCCGTGTGCCTGCGGCCCACAGCCTCCAGCACCTTGTCGGACATGGTCTGCGGGTTGATGGAAATGCGCGTCGCGCCGCCGTCTTTGATGACGCGAAGCTTTTGGGGATCCAGCGTGTCCGGTCTTCCGCCTTCGACGGTAAATTCCAGACAGCGGGACAGGTCAAAATTCCGGTTGACCGCCTCCAGCAGCCGCGCCATTTGCGCGCTCGAAAGCGTTGTTGGCGTGCCGCCGCCCATGTAGAGCGTGCGGATGTGGAAGCCCGAGTCCTTTAACAGCGCGCCGGTATGCGCGATCTCGCGCAGGAGCGCATCCAGATACGCAGGCAAAAACTCCCCGAAGCGCTCGATGGACTGGCTCACAAACGAGCAGTACGCGCAGCGCGTCGGGCAGAACGGAATCCCAATATACACGGAAAGATCGTCCGCGTCAAGCTTCTTTGCCGCCTCGACCGTGTGCCGGGAGGCATCGACGCAGAGCCTCGCCCGCTCCGGCGAGACAAAATAGGTCTGCCGCAGCAGCCGCTCCGCGTCCCTTTCACTGCCGCCCGCCATCAAACACTTTGTGGACAGCTTTGTCGGCCGCACGCCGGAGAGCGCACCCCAAGGCGGTGCGGCGGGAAGCACCTGCAGAGCGGCCAGGTAATAACTGCGCTGCAAAATACGCCGCGTTGCGCGCACATCAGCCTTTTCCAGCAGCACGCGGTTCGAGGCGAAGCCGGTCTTTCCCTGGTATGTGACCTTTGCTGTGGCCGTCAGATAGCGTTTTCCCCGCGAGAGGGAGGAAACAGTCCCGTCGCCGGTAAACGGCTCGGCGCAGAACTCGCTCGGCTCCTGCGCAAACAACTGCAGCTGCAGCTGCTCCACCGGGTAACGCTCGGCGTGGTTTTTCAGATACAGCTTCATTCGATCCCCAGCCCCCGCAGATACGGATTGGTGCGCAGTTCTTCTTCGATGGTGCTGGACGCCCCGTGGCCGGGCAGCACACGCGTCTCGGGCGGCAGTTTGGACAGCCGCTTCAAGGACGCAGCCATGTCCCGGCTGCTCCCGCCGAGGAAATCCGTCCGGCCATACGAACCCGCGAAGAGTGTGTCGCCGGAGAACAGCACGTTTTCACACAGCAGGCACACGGAGCCCGGCGTATGGCCGGGCGTGGCAAGCACCTGAAAACGCAAGCCGCCCGCTGTGACAAAATCGCCGTCCCGATAGGTATCGGTATAGGTCAGCAGATCGTGGCACATACGGCTGGGGTCGTCCTTATCGGCCTCACCGATATAGACCCGCGCGTTCGTCGCCGCGCGCAGGTTTTTAAGCGCGCCGATATGATCAAAATGCGCGTGTGTCAGCAAAATTGCCTCCAGCGTCAGTCCCTGCTCTTCCAACGCGGCCAGCAGCCGCTTGGAGTTCGCAGCGGGGTCAATAATGACAGCACGGCGGCTTTCTTCCGCGCGCACCAGATAGCAGTTGGTGGCCAGCGGCCCCAGCGTAAGCGTCTGAATATTCATAGCGTCTCCTTATTTGAGATCGTCCGTATCGACGATCAAGGTCACAGGCCCGTCGTTTTCTGACGCGACCTGCATATAGGCTCCGAATTCGCCGTGCTGCGGCGGGAAGCCGAGGCGTTCGCACTCGGCAAGGAACTGCTCATAAAGCGGAATCGCCAGACCGGGCTTGGCCGCGCCGATAAAGCTCGGCCTGCGGCCGTGGCTCACGTCGCCATAGAGCGTAAACTGGCTCACGACAAGAACGCTTCCGTCAACGTCGGCGAGCGAGCGGTTCATTTTATCGTTTTCATCGCGGAACACCCGCAGCCCCAGCACCTTTTCGGCCAGCTTCCGGCAAAGCGCAGGCGTATCGTCCGGCCCAACGCCAAGCAAAATCAAAAAGCCCTTTCCGATTTTTCCGTGAACAGCGCCGTCAATCGAAACACTGGCAGAATTCACGCGGGTAACGACTGCTTTCATAGTGAGATCCTTTCGTTTTATAGGGGTGTCCTGCAAATTTGCAGGCTGGGTATGTCTCCGACGGCCCATTCTTTTCCGTCTTGCCGGAAAAGAATGGGGAGAAAAGGGGCGCTTGGTTACGTTTGGTGCATTCTGCGGGTGCTACTCAGGCAGGAACCTATTATTTAGTCTCTGCGAACACACATCGTCACCCTACGAGAGTTTTGGTACGCGCCGCCTGTTACGGTACAACAGATTTGCAAGCAGTTTCCTTTGAATGGCTGCGGTAAATCAGCTTTGCGTTTGAAATTTGCGATGCAGTACGGATTCGCCGAAAAGCTTCCGCTTTCCGCATCTGCCTGCCGCACTTATTCCGTCCCTCTCTCGACATTATGCACGCCCGAGATGCCGCGCAGTCTTGTGCGGACATTTTCAAGTTCCGTGAGATTATGCACGCCGAAGCGCAGGCAGACGATGGCGGTGCCGCCGCCGACAGAGCGTGCACTCATTTCGCTTGTGCGCAGACGCAAAGACGTGAGAATTGTTGCAACATCCAGCATCAATCCGTCGCGGTCGTCGGCCTCGATCTCCAACGACGTGGAGAACATCACGTCCGGGGCCTCCGCCCAGGTAACCTTGACCCAGCGGCCCTTTTGCGCGGGGTCGAGCGCGGCCCTGGCATTCGGGCAATCCTTCCGGTGAACGGACACACCGTAGCCCTTGGTGATAAAGCCGATGATCTCGTCGCCGGGAACCGGCGTGCAGCAGCGGCTGAATTTGATCATGCACGAGCCGATGTCCTCGACAATAACGCCGGAGGAATTGACGGCAGGCGCCCCCTGCCGCGCTAACGGCTTGGGTGCCAGCGTCCGGGTTGCCTTGGTCAGATCATCGCGGATGCGGCCCACAGCCTTCGCAGCGGTCAGACCGCCGTACCCGATGGCGGCGTACATATCGTCCAGGCATTCAAAGCTGACCTTTTTGAGAATGACCGGCAGGATCTCGGCGTTCTGCAGAATATCGGGGTCAACGCCGGCGTGACGCAGTTCGGCCTCAAAGCTGGCCTTGCCGCGCACAATGTTCTCCTCGCGCTTCTCGCGCTTGAACCACTGCTTGATTTTGACGCGCGCCTGATTGGACTGACAGATGTTCAGCCAGTCGCGGCTCGGGCCTTTGGCGGACTTCGACGTTAAAATCTCGACGATATCGCCGTTGTGCAGCGGCGCATCGTAGCTTGCAATGCGGTTATTGACCTTCGCGCCGATCATGGAGTTGCCGACAGCAGAGTGAATGGCGTAGGCAAAGTCGATGGGCGTGGAGCCTGCGGGCAGGGAAATGACCTTGCCCTTGGGTGTAAAGACGAAAACCTCGTCGTCGAACATATCGACCTTGAGCGAATGGATATAGTCGTCCGCTTCGACGTCCTGCTGATTTTCAAGCAGACGCCGCACCCACTCGAACTCCTTCTCCGAGCCCTCACCCGCGTGCTGCTTGTATTTCCAGTGCGCCGCGACGCCGTATTCCGCCGTCTGGTGCATCTCCCATGTGCGGATCTGCACCTCGAACGGGATGCCCTGCGAGCCGATGACGGTCGTGTGCAGGGACTGGTACATGTTGGGCTTCGGCGTGGAGATATAGTCCTTGAAGCGGCCCGGAATGGGATTGAACAGGTCGTGAATATGACCGAGAACGTTATAGCAGTCGGCAATATTGTCCACGATCACGCGGAACGCGTAAAGATCGTACAGTTCGTCGATAGTCTTGTTCTGCGCACGCATCTTGCGGTAGATGGAATAAGTGTGCTTGATGCGGCCATAGATCGACCCGTGGATGCCGACGGACGCCAGCCGGTCCGTGATCTTCGACTGGATGGCGTTCATGAAGCTGTTGGCACTGTCCTCGTTCTTTTTGAGATAGTCGATGATCTCCTGATAGCCCTCGGGATCGAGATACTGCAAAGAAGTGTCTTCCAGTTCCCACTTGATTTTCTGCATGCCGAGCCGGTGCGCCAGCGGCGCGTAAACCTCCATCGTCTCCATGGACTTGGAGATCTGCTTGGCGGGCGTCTGGTATTGCAGCGTCCGGGTATTGTGCAGCCGGTCGGCAATTTTGATGAGGATGACGCGGATGTCCTTCGACATGGCCATGAACATCTTGCGCAGATTCTCCATCTGCTGCTCTTCCATCGTAGAATACTGCACACGCGTCAGCTTTGTGACGCCCTCGACCAGATTTGCAACCGTCTCGCCGAACATGCGCGAGATCTCCTCAAAGCTTGCGTCGGTGTCCTCCAGGCAGTCGTGCAGCAGCGCCGCCGTGATCGCGTCGGTGTCGAGGCCGATCTCAGCCACGATCTCCGCTACAGCAAGCGGATGGATGATATAAGGCTCTCCGGACTTTCGGAGTTGGTTTTTATGCTTTTCATCGGCGTATTCATATGCCCGCTGGATAACCTCCAGATCGGTGGAGGGTGCATAACGGGTGATTGCCTGCATCATGGATTCGTAATGCTCTTGTTTGGTTTCCATTCAGGTTCCTGCCTTCTGCTTTTTCAGATGAATCAAAATCGGGCTTTTCTCAAGATCGACCTTCCGGCCATCCGCGCACAGGCGGATGCACAGCGACTTTGGCCGCTGCTCCAGCTGCAAAAGCCCCTGCTCTGCCAGTACGTCGAGGCAGATGCGCGTTTTTCCCGCGCTTAAGGAAAGCTTCGCGCAGCGCGAAATTTTACGACTCAGGCAGCCGAGTTCCTCAGACAAAACGCCGCCCTGTGAAAACGCCGCCAGATACCGCCAGACAGCGACAAAATCCTGCCGCGTGGGAAGCAGGCACTCAGCCTCGTCGCAGCTGAGTTCGCCGCCCGCCAGATGCTTTTTATAGACCGCGCGGTCATGCCCCTGCGCCTCGCGGAAGGCCTTGTCCGGCCGGATATCCACAAGATTCAGCTGCACGGAGCGCACGGAACGGTATTCATTGATCTGCGGCGTAAATGCGATGTCAACCACATCGCCCTGCGCTACGGCAGCGCGCTGCGCGTTGGTCGAGAAGAAGATCGCGCCCCAGGTATACGCGCCCTTGGAAAGCCGCAGGCGCAGATGCTTGCCGCCGCCGACCTCCGTCAACTCCGTGACATGCAGTCCCCGCATGCACAAGATCGGACGCGGACAACCTGCGCCGCAGGGCTCCAGATCGCCCAGCGCCTGAATATTCTCGATGGTCAGCAGTTCCGGCGGAATTTCGCAGTCGATGGCAAGTGCGGTGCTGCACGCGTCCGATTCCCGGAAACGCGCGCACAGGGCCATCATCTTTTCCCGGAAGGGCGCGATGCTCTCGCGCCGGATGGTAAAGCCGGCGGCAAGTTCATGCCCGCCGTAGCTTTCGAGTAAGCCGGACAGCTGCTCCAGTGACCGGAACAGATTGAATCCGCCGTAGGAACGCGACGAGGCCTTTCCCTTGTCGCCGTCGAGGCAGATCAGGAACGTTGGGCAGCTGTACTCCTCCGCCATGCGGGAGGCCACGATGCCGACAACGCCCTGGTGCCAGCTTTCATCCGCCAGCACGATTGCCTGCGGCGGGCCGCCGGGCGGGAGCATGGCGACGGCAGACTGATAGATGCTGCTTTCAATCTCCTGCCGCCTGCGGTTGAGTCGGCAAAGCGTCCCCGCCAGTTCGACCGCGCGCGCAGCGTCGTGCGTCAGGAATAATTCCGTTGCTACGTTGACCTCGCCCATGCGCCCGGCAGCGTTGATACGCGGGGCCAGCGTATAGCCGATGGTCCCCGCCGTGACGGGTCCTTTCTGCACAGAGCATTCCGCCATCAGGGCCGCAATGCCGACGCGGCGCGGGTTTTCCAGCGCCTTTAAGCCTCGTGCGACCATTGTGCGGTTCTCGCCCGTCAGGGGCATAACATCCGCAACCGTGCCGAGGCAGAGGAAATCACAGTATTGATCCAAGAGCGTTTCCTGCTCACCCTCAATGGCGGCGGCAAGCTTGAACGCGACGCCGACGCCCGCCATCTCCGTGACCGGCTGCGGCTGATCTTTGCGGTGCGGATTAACAAGCGCGACGGCCTGCGGCAGTTCGGATTTGCACTCGTGGTGGTCGGTAATGACCAGATCGATGCCAAGTTCCCGGCACAGCGCCGCCTCCTGATTGGCCGTAATACCGCAGTCAACCGTTACAATCAGTTCCACGCCCTGTTTTTTGAGGGTATCGATCGCAATAGGGTTCAGCCCGTAACCCTCTTCGAGCCGGGCGGGGATATAGCTGGTCACATGGCCGCCTCTGCTGCGCAGATATTCCGTCAGCAGACAGGTCGCCGTGATGCCGTCAACGTCATAATCGCCGAAAACGGCGATATGCTCACGACGGGCCAGCGCCTGCTTGACGCGGGCGGCAGCCTTATCCATGTCCAGAAGGTCAAATGGAGAGGAAAGCGGGGTGCTGCAGGATAAAAATTCGCGGGCCGTGCCCGCATCCCGATAGCCGCGGCTGCAAAGCAGCGCAGCGGTGATCGGTGAAAAGCCCGCCGCGCACAACGCCCTCGCGTCGGCAGGCTCATAAGACGAGATTGTCCAGGTTCCGTACTTCAATTCCAATGCACATCCATTATTTTTTCTTTTTCGGTTATTATAGCATTTCAAACCGAATATCACAATACAAAATGTGGATACCAACAGCGCAAAGAGCGGATTTTTCATACGGAACCGGCGGTTCCGGCGCGCAGGTGCGCTGTTTTGCTTTTCTTTGTAGTCCGGATGTGATAAAATAGCGGCAATCAAGAAGCTGGAGGATTCGGCATGCAGGAAAAGAAACGTGGCAGAACGCGCAGCCGCTGGCTGCTTCCGGCGGCGCTGGTGCTGGCTGGAGCGGCGTGGTTTGAAAATTTCACGCTCTCGACGAGCACCGTGACCGCAGCCTGCGCGGCGCTGCCGGAGGCGTTTTCCGGGCTGCGCATCGTGCAGATCTCCGATCTGCACGGCAGACGCTTTGACGCGGAAAGCCGGTATCTGCTGGAGTTGGTACGCCTGCAAAGCCCAGATCTCATTGCCCTGACCGGCGATTTGGCCGACGAATTCACAGACTTTTCCATGCTCCCGCCGCTGTTGGAGGGCCTGGCAGCACTTGCGCCGACGTTTTATGTGACAGGCAACCACGAATGGGTGCTCTCGCGCGAAAAGCGCGCAGCGCTCTTTTCCATGCTGGACGCGGCTGGCGTTGTGCGGCTGCAAAACGAATACAAGCTGCTTGAACGGGGACAGTTCTCCATCGTGCTGGCCGGAGCCGATGACCCGAACGGCCCGTTCGACCAGAAGCGTCCGGCGCAGCTTGTGCGCGAAATCCGGCAGGCTCGGGGCAAGGACGCGTATATCCTCATGCTCTCACACCGCAACGACGAACTGGATCTGTGGGCAAATATGGGCGTGCAGACCGTCCTGTGCGGCCACGGCCACGGCGGGATCGTGCGCCTGCCGTTCGTAGGCGCCGTCTTCGGAACGCATCTCGATCTGTTCCCGGACTATACAGCAGGCTTATATCAAAAGGGCCAAACCAGCATGATCGTCAGCCGCGGTCTCGGCGGCAGCCGGAAGCTGCCGCTGCGCATCGGAAACCGCCCGGAGATCGTAACCGTGATTTTAAAAACAGATTCCGGAGAGATTTAAACTTTTTATAAACAATCGGCCTATGCGCTTGTATTTCCTCCGCAGGTTTTTATAATAGACTCCATCAAACGATTTGCAGATGGAGTGACAGACTATGTTTCGGAAAATCGGGGACGGACTACGGAAGTTTATGGCGGGGCGCTATGGCTCTGACCGGCTGAACCAGTGTTTGCTGGGCGCAGCGTTTGTGCTGATTCTCATCAGCGCCATCGGCGGCCGGCGGGTGCAGTGGATGTCCGTGCTGAGTTTTTTGGCCTATATCCCGCTCATCTGGTCAATCTTCCGCATGTATTCGCGCAACATCGAAGCGCGCCGGCGTGAAAACGCGGCGTTCCTGCGTTTTTTCAGCCGTCTGACGGATAAGCAGTACCGCTATTTCCGCTGCCCCGGCTGCCGGCAGGTCGTCCGCGTTCCGCGCGGCAAGGGCAAAATCAACATTCGCTGCCCGAAATGCAGCCGCCAGTTCATCAAAAAGACCTGAGTGCGAAATTTATCTTGCTTTTCCCAGAACCGCCTGTTATAATATGCCCGCACGGAGCGGTATCGAAGTGGTTATAACGGCCCTGACTCGAAAGCATTAGGGATTTATGGAAACTTTTCGCCCGCAAACCCGCATGAATACTGGCTTTTTTGATTTCACATTTTTCGCGTAATCCCGTTTTTCCCTCCTTTTTTCTCCCCTACTTCCTGAAAACTTCTGGAATGCCAAGGAAAGTTGCGGTTGAAAATGAGAGAAAAAGTTGTAAAATAAAGTTGGGATATGGAGAGTTGTCCGAGTGGTCGAAGGTGCAGCACTCGAAATGCTGTGTGCCGCAAGGCACCTAGGGTTCGAATCCCTAACTCTCCGCCAGACAGAGGTAAGCGATTGCTTGCCTCTGTTTTTCTTTATCCGGTTTCCTCCAGATCGTCGTCGCCCGTCGGCAACTCGGACAAATCAGCAGCATTATGGAACAGTCCACTGTTCAGTCGGCTGGCTGACCGCTGCACAGACTCCGACACCTCAAGATGCGCGTAAAGATTTGCTGTTGTACTATAATCGCTGTGGCCCAGCCATGCCTGAATATCCTTCATAGCTACGCCGTTGCGAAGCAATAAGCTTGCGCAACTGTGCCGCGTATCGTGAAAGCGGATATGCCGCAAGCCATTCTTCTTCAACAGATTTGAAAACGCTTCTGTAATGTAGTCTGGTTTGATCAGCTCGCCAATTTCATTGACGTAAACATATCCGAGGTATTTCCGATTGTAGCAATTACCGAACAGGCGCTGATCCTCCTTTTGCTGCTTGCGAAGCTCCCGCAGTTTCTTCTGAAAAAGCGGAATCAGCGGCAGAGTACGGATGCTGGACGCATTCTTCGCCTTGTCTTTGGCGTAAATAACAGTATGTTCTCCTTTTCGTGAATACGTTGTTACCGTGTGCGCTATGGTAAACAGGTTGTTCGCGAAATCGAAGTTCTGCCATTTCAAGCCAACGATTTCACTTCGCCGCAGGCCATAAAAGAATCCAAACAGGACAGCCAGCTCCAGACGAGTTCCTTCGGCTGCATGGATACACTCCAGTGCCTCATCCGGCATATAGAAGCTGCCAATGAAACGTTCGGTTTTTGGACGCTGCTTATGTGCTGCGTTACTTAAAATCACTTTGTCTTCAAGTGCCAGTTCCAATGCTGCGTGGATGGCAGCGTGATAGTGTGCAACCGTCGTTCCCTTTTTCTGCTTTCGTCCGTGCTCTGGATCGCCCTTTCGTTCATACCTGTAAAACTCACGCAGATGCGCCGGCTCCAGCTCAGACAGTTTAATGCCGGTTTCTTTGAAATAGGGATAAACGTTGTTTTCGACACAGTTGCAATAGCCGCTGTATGTGACAGGATCGACCTCTGTTTCTACATAGGACAGCCATGTGAGCATATAGTCGCAAAAGAGAATGTCAGAGGAAATCTTACCGACTGTCGCGAGCTGTGCATTTTGCTGTGCTTCCGGTTTTTCACCCGGAAGATTCCCGTACTCATCGTAGGTTGTGCAGAATTCCTCCAGCTTTTTCTCCGCTGCGCGCTTGTTGCCTTTCTTTACAGCAATTCCTGTGGAAACCCATTTTGAATAGCGTTTGCCGTCGCTGTGCTTGCAGTTCAAGACGGCGTAATAAGTGTTGTTTTTTTCTCGCAGATGACCCGATAACAAATTTCATTGCTCCTTTCACGAGCCGCAAACTCACCTGCCATTGCCTATATAAAACTTATACGGCAGATGTCCACGATTTTCAACGACATTCCATCAAATTCTGCATGAATTCTTATTTTGTTTCATGAATTCCCAGATAGCGTAAAATTTCACGCTTGGGGATGCGGAACAGCCGACCAACATTAAGTTTCTTCAAATCACCCTTTTTAATCAGACTGTACACAGTTTTCGTGCAAACGCCCAGCAATTCACTGGCTTCCTCTACGGTCAAAACATCCGGGTAGTCCGCGAGACGCTTCAGCGAGCGCTTGCTGTATGGCGATGTATTTTTCATTTTTGATCCTCCCGTTAGTTGGGTTAGCCATCCGGCAGTCCGTTCCTGCGCTCCGGTCAAGAGCACGTATTGCAGTCGCTGCTGTGCAGCGTTAGGCCGTGGGTACGCTCATGTCGTCGCATACTGTCCGCGGCTGCTGTATCTCCCTGCCAGATGGGTGTTCGGTTGTCAAGGTGCATTGCTTGAAGGTTCTTACACTAAGAAAATAGGGAGCACTTCGACTTTTTCTGCACAATGATCAAAAATATTTCGAATAAAAATATCCGGCCAGAACGTTTGCATTGTGCCGCTGCATCATAATTCACTTGCTATTCCCTGCATTTTCTTCTATAATGAAAACAATATTTCATCTTAGTTCGGAGGGGTCATATGCCATTGCAGAAAGAGCAGCTGAGTCGCATGACAATCCATGGCTTCAAATCAATTAAAAGCTGTGATATTTCTTTCGGGAAAATCAATGTGCTTATCGGCTCCAACGGTGCAGGAAAAAGCAACTTTATTTCTTCTTTTTCTTTCCTTCAAAACATTCTATCCAAGAATCTCCAGGTATCTGTTGGTCAAAGCGGTTTAAGTTCTCTCTTGTACAAAGGGCGAAAAGAAACGGAGGAAATTGACTTTGAAGTATTCTTTGGGCAGAATTCTTATGGTTTTGTTCTGGTGCCTACCGATGATAACCGGTTGATCTTCCAAAAGGAATACTTCGGCTATCATGGCGGTTGGGACAATGAAACCAATATTGGGCGCGGTCATAGTGAATCGAATTGGGAAACCGGTGCGCATAATCAAATTGACGGCTATGTGATTCCTATTCTTCGCAAGCAGAATTGGCGCGTATATCACTTTCACGACACAGGAAAAGGCGCCAGAGTCAAGCAAGAACACAATATCTCAAACAATAGAGTGCTTATGTACGATGCTGCAAATCTGGCAGCATTCCTATATCGGCTAAAAAATCACTTCAAACAGAATTACGAGGAGATTGTGGATACGATCCGCTTGGTCGCCCCGTATTTTTCGGATTTTGTTTTGGATCCGCAGGAGGGCAATGAAGAGCAAATTGTCCTGCGGTGGCGCCAGACCGGCTGTGAGGATATCTTTAATGCCTCTCAGCTTTCAGATGGAACGCTGCGTTTTATTTGCTTGACTACACTTTTACTGCAGCCGCATGAATTGCAGCCGGCCACTATCATTGTCGATGAGCCGGAACTCGGCTTACACCCCTATGCGATCACGATTTTCGCTGAAATGGTGCGTCAGCTTTCCAACGAAAAGCAAATTATTATTTCAACGCAGTCCGTGGAATTGTTAAATGAATTTGATGTAGAAGATGTAATTGTAGTCGATAGAAGCGACAACGGTTCTGAGTTCAGACGCTTAGACTCGGAACAGCTCAAGCTGTGGTTGGATGGAGACTACACATTGGGTGATCTCTGGAAGAAGAACATTTTGGGAGGTAGACTCTCGAAATGAAAACGATTTATATTTACTGCGAAGGCCCCACAGAGGAGTCTTTTATTAACACTGTGCTATATCCCTACTTTTTTGACCTTGGCATTTATGTACGCCCTATTGTCTGTGAAACAAGGCGAGATGCCAACAGGAAGTATCGTGGTGGTGTGAGCCGCTATGCAAAGATAAAAAACGAACTAATGATTCTTTGCAAAAGTCATCCACATGAGTATGTAACGAGCATGTTTGACTACTATGCGATGCCCAGCGATACTCCGGGCATCGCCGATGCGACTACAGATATTTTTGAACGGATCGGCAAGATCGAATCCATTATCAACGAGGATATAGGAGAGTGTAACTGCAAGTTCCATTTCATGCTCCATGAGTTTGAAGGGATTTTATTTTCCAAAGCAGAAACATTTTCCTTGATTGCCGGAGACGAAATCGTTACTGCTGTTCAGAGAATTCGCGAAGAATTTGAAACACCTGAACACATCAACAATTCTCCAGAAACCGCGCCGTCAAAAAGGCTGGAGTCATTGATCCCTGGATATGCAAAAATCAAAAATGGAACACAGCTTTCAGATGCTATGGGGATCCATACAATCATGAAACAATGCCCACACTTCAAAAGATGGATTCAAGACATGGCAGCATGGTAAATTATCAAAATGACTACGACACCAAAGGTAACGCCACGGTCTAAAACGAGATAATCCAAGCGACAGTGCATTCTCTGTGCTATCCGAATCAGCCAAATTTTACGATCTCATTCAGTCGGATTCTTAAAGCTGACTCAGTCAATTTGCGCCATTTAGAAATCCCATCATTGACAAAATGCCATAATTCGTGATAGGAAATGATGCAGCTAAAACATAACGCGATTATGGAGGGATAATCATGATTTACACAAAACAGGAAAAACAGAAGCTGGATCGGGTGATCTCGGTGTTTGCGGAGCGGCTGAAGGAAAGCGATGCCTTTGACCTTGTCTGGTCGGACAAGGTGGGATATGTCCTGCTGGATATTTCCACGAATTATGACTATGTGGATAGCGCGCGGCGCATTGAAACGGCAGAAGAACTATGCAGACTCATGCTGGAGGACATTGCGCTGGATGTGCTTTTGCTGACAGAAAACGAACATTCCATAGAAACAGCAGACCCGTTGGAGCGCGCTGAGATCGTGCGCCGTTGGCAGCCGTATTTTGAGCAGCTTCCGGAGTATGAATATCTCCGGGAAGAACTGACATCCGAGTGGCCGTAAGCCGCTGTTTCCTTGACAACCACAATATCTTGTGGTAAAGTTGGCTTGTAATTGAGATTTGTGCATACTGCTCGCGGCACGACAGCCGCAGCGTTCGGAGTATTCCGGCTTGCACACGCATTGTCAGGCTTTTACGATTTCCGGTAGAATTGCCATGTCCGCAGGACAGGTTTCTGCCGGATTTCTTTTTTTGGGCGCAACGCCCACAGATTGCGGGAATGACCGCGACGCAGAAGAATCTGCGCCGCAGGATATTCCCGTTCTTTTTTTGCCCAAATGCCGAAAGGCTTTGAGGATATATTTTTGAGAAAGGCGGTAACCAAATGAAAACAAGAAAGAAATGGCGTCCCGGAGGACGGCAGCGGCAGTCTGCGGCGTATCATCGCAAAGCGGTTCACGAGCGGAAGCGTGTGGTACGGCTGCGGGTGTGGAAGAAGGGAGAAAAGAATGGTGTTGTGGCTGAAGTATGAGCCGCAGGAGTTGGTAGATACAAGTAATCTGAGTAGCGAAGAATGGCTGTCCTATCGACGGCGGGGCATCGGCGGCAGCGACGCTGCTGCGATCCTCGGCATTTCGCCCTGGCGGACAGCACGGGATCTGTACTATGACAAGCTGAATGTTGTAAAGGCGGACATGGATGAAAACTGGGTCGCGCTGGAGATGGGGCATCTGCTAGAGGATCTGGTTGCGCGGATTTTTGCGAAGAAAACCGGGCTGCATATCTTTCAGCGGAAGGTCATGTTCCAGCACCCGCTGTATCCGTGGATGCTGGCGGATCTGGACTACCTTGTGGAGCTTCCGGACGGCAGCAATGCCATTTTGGAGATCAAGACGACAAATTATAACGCCCGAGAAAACTGGTGGTACAACGGCGAGGAGATCGTTCCGGTGTACTACGAATCTCAGGGTCGGCATTATATGTCAGTCATGAATCTGGACAGGGTCTACTTCTGCTGCCTGTATGGAAACAATGAGGATGAGGTCATCATCCGGCATTTGGACCGGGACTATGCCTATGAGTCGGAGCTGATCGCGCTGGAGGATGCGTTCTGGAACGGGCATGTACAGAAGCGCCAGCTGCCGGACTATACGGAAAGCGGCGACCTTATCTTGCAGAGTTTGCAGAGATGGAAAGGCATTGACCGAAAAGACTTGCCGCCGGCAGCGTTCGGCGCACCGCAGGTCACGCAGATCCACCAGTATTTGCAGCTTCAGGAGGAGAAAAACGCGCTTGCAAAACAGGTCACACAGCTGGATACGCAGATGCAGCAGCTCAAAGGCTTGCTTGTTAGCGAGCTGGACGGCAAAGACTGTGCAACTTGTGCGGATGGTGAACAAAGCTACGTCATCTCCTACAACCCCATCCGCAGGCAGGGCATCTCCAAGGATAATCTGGTTCGCTTGCGGGAGGTTTACCCGGAGATTTACGCACAGTTTGTGGAAACGTCGGAGTCCAGACGGTTCAGCATCAAAATTGCGGCGCAGCCCGCCGCATAGTGAGGTGAAAAAACGAATGATTGCAGTCTATGACAAGCTCATCTACTTCAATGAAGCCAGCAAATACACTATTCTTCGGATGCGCACGGATGATCCGTCTGTTCCGGAAGAAGCCCGTTCCCAATATACGTTTCGTGACCGGATGCTTCGGTTCACCGCTGTCGGCTATGGCCTGCCGCAGACGGATTCCGTCAAGCTGGAGATCGAGGGTGACTGGAAAGAGGGCAAGTACGGCCTGCAGCTCCATGTGGAGCACTGGCACGAGCTTGTGCCGCCGACAACAGAAGGACTTCTGAGCTATCTTTCATCGGGTCTTCTCAAGGGCATTGGAGAAAGTACGGCCAGAAGCATCGTCCAACGGTTCGGTACAGATACGCTCGACGTGCTGGAGTACCACCCGGAAAAGCTCTTGGAGATCCGCGGCATCACGGAGCAGAAGCTGGAAGAGATCAAGACGTGCTACGCGGAAAGCCGCGCCATGCGGGATATTATGGAACTGCTGACGCCGTTTCAGGTCACGCCTGTGACGGCGCTGAAGATCTATCAGCACTTCGGCCCCGCCTGCACGGATATCCTGCGAAAAAGCCCGTTCCGGCTCTGTGAAATATCCGGGTTTGGATTCAGGCGCGTCGATACGATCATCCGGAAGTCTGGCGGCGATCCGCACGACCCGGTTCGTATCCACGGCGCGATGATCTGTGCGCTGGAAAACGCGCGGCAGCATGGGCATCTGTATCTGGAGGTCAATGCCTTGATCACAGAATCCATGCAATTTCTCAACGAGCCGATCCCGCTGCCCCAGATGCAGGTCAGGCGCGCGGAGGTAGAGCAGAAATTACAGCAGATGGCAGAAGACAACGAGATCGTTTCTGATGGCGGCCGATTGTACCTTCCGCATATTTTCATGCAGGAGGTTGAGACTGCGGCAAAGGCGGCAGCCATGCTCATGGAACACACGGCAAAAATTGACGTGACGCTTCCACTGGAGCAGGTCAAGCAAAAACTCGGCTTGCACTTAACAAAGCGGCAGAGCCGCGGCGTTGAGGTGGCGATGGAGCGGAATCTCTCCATTATCACCGGCGGCCCCGGCACCGGCAAGACGACGGTTCTGAAAGCCATCATCGAGGTCTACCGGATTTTGCACCCCAAAAACCGCATCGTCCTCGCCGCACCGACCGGCAAGGCCAGCCGACGCATGGCACAGAGTACCGGTATGCTGGAGGCGCTGACGCTCCACAGTCTGCTTGGCTTGCAGGGCGATTTTTGCAGCAAGGACAAGCAGGATAAGCCGCTGCAAGTTGACTTTCTGATCGTGGATGAGGCCTCCATGGTGGATATGTGGCTGGCGCATCAGCTGTTTACGCGCTTACAGAAGGGCACGAAACTCCTGCTGTTGGGCGACGTCGATCAGCTGGAGAGCGTCGGTGCGGGCAACGTGTTCGCGGAGCTGATTGGAAGCGGCATCGTGCCGGTGACGGTTCTCGATGAGATCTTCCGGCAATCCAAGGACAGCCTGATCGCCTACAATGCCAAATTCATCAACGAGGAAAACAGCAGCCTGTTCTATGGTCCAGATTTTCAGTTCGTCAAGGCAGAAAATCAGGAGGAAGCCGCGGCGCAGATCCAGGAGCTCTATCTGCGGGAATTGCAGGATACGTCTATCGGACAGCTTCAGATCATCTCGCCCTACCGGACGGATGGAGAAGCGTCCTCCAACGGCCTGAATGCGCTGATCCGCGAGACGGTCAATCCGCATATGGAAAAGATTCCGGAGTTTGCGTTCGGAGAACGTATTTTTCGTCTGCACGACCGTGTGATGCAGACCAAGAATAATTACAATCTGGAAGGTTATGATTCCGCGTGTAAGCAGAAATTCAAGGGTGTGTTCAACGGTGACATCGGGAGCATCTGCAAGATCCTCCACGACAAGCTGTGCGTGGATTATGATGGGCGCATCGTGGAGTATTCCAAAACGCAGCTCGGCGATCTGGAACTGGCGTATGCCATTACGATCCACAAATCCATGGGTTCGGAGTACGAAACGGTCATTATCCCCATTTTAATGGCGCACCGCATTTTGCTGACGAAGAATCTGATCTATACTGCCGTGACACGCGCAAAGAAGCGTGTCATTCTGGTTGGTCAGAAGCGCGCACTGTTTCTGGCGATCCACTCCGGCAGAAAGGTCAAACGGAACACCTGCCTCGCCGAACGGATCTTAAAATACAATCAGGTATTCAGACAAAAGGCTCTGCCGCAGGGTGCGACAGAGCAGAAATTGAAAAAAGCCGGTTAAGTTGAGATGGATGTGCAGAATTTGCGCAGTCATCTCTTATTTTATTTATGGAAGGAGTTCTAAGAAATGAATGACAACAAATCCACCGTGATGAACAACGCCGCCGTGCAGCAGCTGCGCAAGGTGCCGGGCTTTGACCCGATGAAGCTCCTGCGCAAGACAATCTCCGTCAAAACCGGGCACCCGGTCTGGAAACTGGATCTTCGCTATAAGCGGCTCTGGTTCCGTCTGGCTTGCCCGAACGGAAGAATGCTCTTAAAGCCGCTGCGCATCAGCGACCAGCTGGCAATTATCGAGGCGCAGGTCTATTTCAGCAAGGACGATCCGGTTCCTGCCGCCAGCTTTACCTCGGAGCAGCGCAGGGAGAATGTCCCCGGCGGGGAATTTCTTCGCGCTGCGCAGGAGGACGCGCTCAACATGGCGCTGGAAAACGCCGGTTTCGGCATCCAATTCTGCGACGTGAGCCGCGACTACGGCGGCGAGCTGTTCGGCTCGGAAATGCCGGTTCAGGCAGAAGCCGCAGAAGCAGCTGCCGAGGAAATCAAAGCGCCCATTGCGGAGGAAACTGCCGCAGAAACACAGCAGACGATGGATACGGATTCTGTACCCGCTGAACAGCCCGTCGAGGAAACAACGGCGCCTGTCGTGGAAGAAACGCCTGACCTTCATGTCGTGCCGCCTCAGCAGGAAGAAGTAGCGGAGGAATTTGCAGAACAGCCGCAAGCCGCGTCCTATACGGCAGATATGGATGTCAGCGAGATCACGCAGCGTATGACGGTGGACGAAGCCAAGGCCGTTGTGGTGCAGATCGGCACCTGCCGCGGCTGGACGCTCGAACAAGTCGCGCAGCGCCGCCCGGCGAGCCTCAAATGGTATCTCTATGGCTGCGATCAGGCGGACAATATTCTCAAAGCGGCTGCATCTGTTCTGCTGGACAATCTGCAGCAGAAAGCCGGATGAAGCGTCAAGTTTGGATGAAAGGGTGTGGCTGTTATCAAAGCCGGTTCTTCGCAGTTTCCGTTCCACATTACAGATGTTGCGGCGCTGCTGCGGCTCAATATCCGCAGGCGCGGCCCGGACTTTCTGTATGTGGACTGCCCGCTTTGCGGCGATCATCGCGGAAAGCTCTATCTGAAAACGTCGCGGGACGTATGGCACTGTAATTACTGCCAGGAATCCGGCGGGATGCTGGCGCTGTACGCAAAGGTCTACGGTATCAGCAACGCAGCCGCCTATCGGGAGATCTGCGAAGCGCTTCAAACCGGAGATTACGCACCAGAGTATCAGAGCTACCAGAACCGGCAGCCGCAGGAAATCGCGCAGTCGGCCAGAGCACCCCGGCAGGCAATTCACCAAACACTTTCGATGCTGCTTTCCATGTTGTCACTGACGCCGAAGCACCGTGCGCATCTGCGTGAGGTGCGCGGCCTGACGGACGGCCAGATCGAACGGTTCGGCTTCAAAAGCACCCCGCCGCCTTATCTCTGCAAGAGTCTGACGGCGCGGCTTTTGAAGCAGGGGTGCACCCTGCAGGGAGTCCCCGGCTTTTATATGGCAGAGGACGGCAGATGGACAGTACGATTTGGAACACGCACGGCTGGGATTTTGATCCCAGCCAGAAGCGCGGACGGACTGGTCTGCGGCGCGCAGATCCGGCTGGATATCCCCATCCGGGAGGAAAACGCGCCCGCCGATAAGGAGGGCACGAAGTACCTCTGGCTGTCGTCGAGCAGCAAACCGATGGGGACATCCTCGGAAAGCCCCATCCACTTTGTTGGCGATCCGTGTTCCAGAGTGGTCTATGTGACGGAAGGGTTACTCAAGGCTGACATCTGCCATGCGCTGATGCACCGCACCTTTGCAGCAACTGCCGGAGCAAACAACGTGTCCAAGCTGGACGAGCTGTTTGCGTTCCTCAAAAAGAATGGCACGGAGGAGATCATCGAAGCGCAGGACATGGACAAGTATCGGAATGTTCACGTTGAGAAAGGTGCCTCCAAGATCTATCTGATGGCGCGGAAGCACGGGCTGCAATGCCGTCGGCTGACATGGAACCCCAACTATAAGGGGTTAGATGACTGGCAGCTTGCGCTCCGGAAAAATGCCGGGAAAGCACCGAAAACAATGACGTTCCGGGAGCAGTATCTGTATGGTGCGTGTGAAATTGCCCAGATAGACGCTTGCGTGGAACGGTGGCACAAAGCACAGCCAGATGGCGTGTCTTTGCAGGCATACCTCGGCTTGCCGGATGAAGAATATCACGCTTTTTTGCAGCCCGGCGGCAACGCACGGCTGGCAGAGCTTCTGAACGCGCAGCGTAAGCAGATCGGCTGCCGCATTTATCAGCTGGAATTTACGGACACGGAGAAAACGAAACCGTTCGCGTTCTCCGGGATCGACGCGCTCCGCAAGGCAGGCTTTCAGCAGCCGCCTGCAAGTGAGTACCGACTGGTGCGCGACGAAACGCTCTATTGTCCGAAAGATGAGCCGGACTTGGCTGTGCTGGAGCGTGTATTTGACCACTATAACGGCAAGCTGCCCGCAGACTATCCGGGGCGCTGCATTGCGCCGTCTGATGTACTGGAGCTGTACGACGCAGAAAAGCGGCGGTATTACTATCGGGATATGAAGCAGTTCGTGCCGGTGGCGTTTTCTCCGCTGATGGCGCGGCCAATACAAAAATGAAAGGAAACAGCGTATGAGAAAAATTACGGTTCTGGATTTTGCAAATCAGATCGGCATCCTCAGTGACGAGGTTCCTGTGATCGTAAAAACGGACAGAAAGGTCATTGGACGCTTCCGCTGCTTATACGAAATACCGGAAACGGCGATGCCGGGCGTGCTCGAAGCGAAGATCGACCATGTCATTCTGCGATCCGACGAGATCACGATTCAGGTCAAGCTGAAAGCAGTCACGACCTGAATCGCTACTGACGCGGATAAGGAAAAATAACGAAAGGAAGAAAAATCATGAGTTTTTTCTATGAGATATTAAACGACGGAACACCCTACCGCAGAAAGAAGCTGCGCGTAAAGAGGTTGATCCTGACGATTGCGGCTGCGCTGTTTATGCTGATTACGCTGCTTTGCAGCTTCGCAATTATTCCATCCGGTTACACCGGTGTGAGAACGACTTTTGGACAGATCGATACAGTGGCAGTTTCCAATGGGTTTATTGTAAAGATCCCATATGTGCAGAGCATCAAGCGCGTCAACAACAAGCAGCAGGAAGTATCCTATACGGATCAAATTTGGGGCGAGAGTTCAGAGCGCACAGTCGTTTATGCCGCGGGCGTGACGGTTACATACCGGATCAACCCGGACTACTCCGCATGGATCTATGCGAATGTGTCCGACTACAAACAAAACGCTTTGCCGCAAACGCTGCTTTCGTCGGCAATCAAGGCGGCAATGGTGTCATTGCCCTCCGACGAGGTAACAAATCGAGCCAAAATCGAACCGATTGCGCGGCAGCAGCTGCAAACGGCGATCGACCAGAAATACGGTGGGAATCCGGTCATCAGCATTGTTGCTGTGAATATCGATGATATGGATTTTGAGGAATCGTATAATCAGGCGATTGCAGAAAAACAAATTGCGCAGATGGTGTTTGAGAAGCAGCAGATTCAAAATGAAACCGCCGTCAGCGCAGCCGAAGCAAAGGCAAAGGAGCAGTTGATCGCGGCAGAAGCCGATGCGAAGCAGAAGCTTGTTGCATCCAAGGCAGAGGCCGATTCTGTCCGTTCACTTGCCGAGGCGCAGGCAGAAGCGAACCGCAAGCTGGCGCAAAGCGTTACGGATATCCTGATCGAGTATGAGAAGATTGAAAAGTGGGATGGCCGCCTGCCGACTGTTTCGGGCAGCGGCGCGCTTGTTTGCGTGGATGGGATTGCCGGTGAGTGACGCACAGGCGGAAAGCAAATCCGCACTTTTGCAGCTTCGCACATTTTGCCGCAGCCTTGGCGTGCACGTCCGCGAAGTGCAGGACGGCGCCAGCTTTACGGCAATGCTCTGGGAGGATGCGGACAGCGTCAGTGAACGCGACGCCGCTGAGATCCAGAGGAAAATCAAACGAAAGACCGCAGAATATCCGGGATTCGTGTGCTACTGCTTCGACGCATTCAGCACGCTGATCTACCGGGTATAACACATGAATGGGCGCAGCAGGATCGCTGCGCCCATTTTCTATCGGAAAGGAGTTTTATCATGGGCGTATTTTCAGAGCTTGATCTGGAAAACCAGCAGAAAGAATCAGAGGGACACGATTCCAAGGCGGCCGAAATGCAGAGCTTGCAGGCAAAGCTGATCCAGCAGCACGAGCAGAAAAAAGCTGCCGCCGCTTCGGAAGCGCCGAGCAAGGAGCCTGCGGCGAAGCCGGTTGCCAAAACGGAAGCAGAGCAGGAAGATCCTGCGGCAGCAGAAACAGAACGGCGTCGCCAGCACGAGGAAGCGGAAGCCAAGCGGAAAGCAGAATGGGAACGGCAGCAGGCGGAAAAGCGTACTGCTGAACAGGCTGCGCTTGCAAAAATCGAGCAGATGAGCGAGACGGAGCTGATCAAAGCATCAATGGAACGCATGAAAAAAGAAACCGAGCGGCTGACGCGGCGGAACCTCAAGGAGTGTGTTTCCGAGTATGTGCAGACGCTCTGTCTCAGTGATCCAGCGTTCGCGCGGATGGTCATGCACCCGCGCAAGAGTATGGCACATTGTCTGCAATTCATCAACCGGAAAGCGAGGGAATATCTGCTTGCGGAAATGAAGGATAACGGCATGGAGCCGCAGCCAAACGGCATTTACGGCGGCGATGTGCCGGAGGATACCTGTTATGACTGGGCAGAAGAGTATTTCCGGGATGCCAGCGCCAAAGAGGACGAGGTCAAGGAAGAAGTATTTGTTCCCAAGGCTTATATGAGTGCTGCGGCGAAAACTAAACGCCAGCCGAAAAAGGAAAAAACGGCTGCGAAGCCTGCGCCGGTCATCCAGATGCCGAAAGCAGAGCCGGTTCCCAAAGAAGAACAGGTTTCCATGTTCGATCTGATGGGAGGCATGGCAGGGTGATTGCTTATAAAGGAATGGAGCCGGGCATGATCTGCCGCGGCTATCAGCTAAAGATGGGCTTGAATGTAACGGAACAGGCAAATTGTCAGGCGAGCGGGTTTCACTGCGCAGCAAACCCGATGGACTGCCTGCGCTATTATGGGGATTTTCAGAACTCGGAATACTATCTGGTTCGTCCGTGCGGCGATCTGGATGAGGATGCCGTGGATTCCAGAATCTCCTGCACACAGCTCTGGGTGCTCCGAAAGCTGGAGCCACAGGAGTTTTTTCTGCATGCGCTTGCGTATATGGCAGACCATCCGCAGATGCCGGATGGCTGTGATGTCAAAAGAGAACGTGCGCAGGCATGGAATGGCTACGCCGTCGTGCGCGGCAAGCACCCGCGCGCAAAGGGCAAGCTCGGAGATATTCTGGCATTTGCCAGAGAAGCTGTGAACGGACCGAAGATCGAGCATCTTTCGCTGTGCGTGATCGACGGCAAGGAGCGTCTGCCGGATACCTGGTATGATGACAATTTTGAAGAATGTGAGGCGGTATAAACGAATGAAGCGAAAAGAATTAGAAAAATTGCCTGTTCTGCGGGCAACGACCGCGATGCTCGAACAGGCGGAAAAAGAACCGATGGTACAGACCGGATATTTCCGAAAAGAACTGCGCTATGAACACGAGTACTACGCCAGATGCAAGCGGTTTGATCGGATTCTGAAGGTCGCAATCTATCTGACAAAAAATCTGGCTGCCGGCGGCAGAAAGCCAGTGTATGAGCTGTTTCTTGACTATGATGCGCAGGATTTCCTGACATACAGCTTTATGGAAAAGAAGTGGCGTACCGCGATGCTCCGCAATTTACCACAGCAGGGATTTGGCATCTCTGACGCGCAGATCTCATCCCGTGATTCCGCTGTGATTGGTCAATATCTGCATTCCAAATGGGAGGCGATTGCGTCGATCTGGGAGTTTCAGGAAGGGATTCGGGAAAAGCAGCTTCTTGCCCGGCACAAGAAAGAAACCGATCCGTGGGATGCGGCAATGGCGCTCGTGCCTCCGCTTCCAAAGGACTGGGACAGATGGGTCAGCAAGGTCGGCGTCGAGCAGAATTATATGTTCTATCAATACCGGCGCGGCGGTGCAAAAACTGGCTACTGCAGCTATTGTGACCGCGAAGTTCCGATTCGGAAGCCGAAGCACAATGCGGTTGCCAGATGCCCCAGATGCAGAAGAACGGTGCAGTTCAAATCCTTCGGCAAGATGGGCCGGCTGCGCACAGGGCGAAATATCCTGTATCTGATGCAGCCCTATCCGGGCGGCTTTGTGGTCAGAGAGTTCTGGGCGGAGCGTTCTTACAGTAAGGAAACATACCGAAATGTCAAGGTGTTTTACCACGAACTCCGCCGCGCGATCTTTGACGCGGACGCAAAACCGGTGCAGGCATTTTATTGGGGTGTTTATAAGCAGCGCGCATCGCGTTGGATCAAAGGCTGCAACTGCAGTGTGGGATATTACCCGGATGAAAGCGGACGCGTGTATGGGAAAACGATCCCGTACCTTGCCAAAACCTGCTTGCAGCGGACCGGTCTCCCGGAACTGATTCATGCAAACATGAAGACGGACCCGGAAAAATATCTTGTCGTACTGAAAAGGATACCGAATTTGGAGCAGCTGACAAAAGCCGGTCTGTTCCGGCTTGCAGTGGAATGTACACAGGATTATTACAAATTGAGTTCAATTTTTCAGACAACACCCGTGCAGAGAGGTCTTGCACCAAAACTCGGCCTGAACCGACTGGAACTTGCACGGCTGCGGAAGAATCAGGGCGGGCGTGCATTTCTGGAATGGCTGCAATTTGAAAAGCAGACAGGAAAGCCGATCTCAGATTTTGCGATCCAGTGGATGTGCAAAGAGCATATTGACCCGCAGCAGCTGCAATTCATTGCAGATCGGATGCGCTATGGGCAGATCCAGCATTACCTGAACAGGCAGATGCAGGAACTGAATTTGAGCAGCGAACGTGTAATTGAACTGTGGCGTGACTACCTTTCCATGGCGTTCCGTTTCGGTTATGACACAAACGACCCCATCGTTTATCGTGTGCGCAAACTTCAGCAGCGGCATGACGAATTGGCCGCCCGCGGAGAGGAAATGCAGTTGACCCTTCGTGCCGGAGAGATCCTACAGACATATCCGCATATAGAACAGAATCTGCAGGAAATCCGGAAGAAGTTTGCGTTTACAGGAAAACAGTTCCAGATTCAGGTTCCAGATAAGCTGGAAGATATTTTCATGGACAGCCGGAGGCTCTGCCACTGCATTGCCAACAGCGATGTCTACTGGGAGCGTATGGAGCGCAGGGAAAGCTATCTGCTGTTTCTGAGAAAGACAGCCGAACCGGACACCCCCTATTATACCGTAGAGGCAGAGCCGGGCGGTACGGTTCGGCAGGTCCGCACCCAGTATAATCGCCAGAATGACGATATTGGAGAGGTGCGCGCATTCCTGAAGATCTGGCAAAAGCAGCTTGCCAAGCGGCTGACGCAGAAAGACAAGCAGCTTGCGGCCGACAGCCATGAACTGCGCATCAAAGAACTGGTGCAGCTGCGAAATGATCAGGTCACGATTCACACGGGCGACCTTGCAGGTCGGCTGCTTGTGGATGTGTTGACAGAGGATCTGATGGAAGCGGCATAACAAAAACGGAGTGGGAGCGCGGCAGCGCTTCCACTCCCATAGAAAGGACTGAAAACATGGATCATATCACAGAAGCGATTTACAACGTCATGTACCAATACAGGTTGGCCTTTACGCCGGACGGCGTGCAGGCAAACCTCAATCAGTGGCGGCAGCAGAAAACACCGCTTCTGGAGCTGCTGCGCCGCCACCCGAACTGGCGGGAGCAGGAGCTTGCGGTTGTGTTCGATCTATCCGAGCAGCGGCAGCTTGACCGGGCCTGCGTGGATGAAACAAAGTTTGAAATGTTGACGCTCGCGGAGGAAGCAGGGCTGACCGGCGAACGGCTGGAAGAATTCCGGGACGCGCTGGACGCTGCGACAGCGGACTATGCGACCGTTCCGGACGAATCCCGGCTACCGGTGATCCGAAACCGCGGACATATCAAGTGCGATGTTGGCATGAAGGCAAGCCGCATCATCAACCGGCTGTGCGCAAAATTCGGCATCGACCAATATGAAACAGAGCGGGAGCTTGGACACGGTGAGACGCTGCATACCGCACGGGTCAAGCCCTACAACGCGGTTTTCGCGCGGCTGGCTGATGCGCTCAATCCGGTGCGGATCAGCAAGACCGGCGTGCTGTCCGTCCATCCGTGTGACTTCTTGGAAATGTCGGCGAAGAAAAACGCATGGCATTCCTGTCACTGTTTAGCTGACGGCGGATGGAAGGCCGGCTGCCAGTCTTATATGGGCGACGGCGTGAGCATGGTATTCTTCACAGTCGATGATGAGGTCAAGGATCACTTTTATCGTGCACGGCGGCTGACCCGGCAGATCTTCTGCTATCACGCTGGCGTGCTGCTGCAATCGAGGTTGTATCCGCAGAACGACGATGATGTACGGAAGCTGTATCGAAGCATCGTGCAGGGTGTCATTGCAAGATGCCTTGGCCTGCCGAACCTCTGGAAAACGAATACGACCCTTACAGAAATCCGGCCTTATTGGACAACCGTGCAGGGCAGCCTGCATTACACGGATTATGAGAACGGCTATGCCGCGTTGTCACTGATGAAGGGCTATGGAGACTATGGGCATCTGGATATCGGAAGCGCGGCGCGCTGCGTTGGCTGCGGTCGGCTCCATGATCGACACAACTCAACGCACTGCGGCGAATGTGAAGACATGTGTGTTTGCAAGGCGTGCGGAAGTGTGGTTCCGAAAAACAGCGGCCATTTTTTAGACGGCGACGGATTTTACTGCGCAGAGTGTATGCAGCCGTGCAGCTGCTGTGGGAAACTGCTTCCGAGAGAAGCGCTGCGGTCGGTGCTCAACCGGCGCGGGCGGACAAATCAGCTTTGCCCATCCTGTGAAGAAGCAGAGCTGGCAAATTGCCGTACCTGTGCGGCGCGTAGTTGCTGTAAGGATTTGCGCGGTTTGCTGTTTTGCGAGAGAAGCCGCTATACACAAATAGAATTGGAGGAACAATATGCGTAATTTATATGAGCAGTGCTTAAAGCTGACGCAGTTTGCGGCGATGGAGTTTGAAGAGATTTTTCAGTTTTCACAGGAACGTCTCAAGCAGGCGTTAGAAACAGAGTTGATTGAGAACGGATACGCCGTGCGGAAGCAACGAGGCTTTTTGTACGCGGAAGGGACGGTGCCTGTCCTGCTGGTTGCGCATTTGGACACTGTCCATCGCACCCAACCGGAAACGATCTGCTATTCCGCAGACGGCACGGTCATGATGTCACCACAGGGAATTGGCGGCGATGACCGGGCGGGCGTGTATATGATCCTGCGTCTGATCCAGAGCTGTCATTGTCACGTCCTGTTCTGTGAGGATGAGGAAACCGGCGGTCACGGTGCACGCGCATTTACGAAGTCCGGAATCAAACCGGATGTCAATTATATCGTGGAGTTGGACCGCACGGGCAGCAACGACGCGGTATTCTATCAATGCCGCAACCGGCAGTTCGAGCGACATATCAACAGCTTTGGATTCCAGACAGCGTTCGGAAGCTTCAGCGACATTTCCATTTTGGCACCGCATCTGAATCTTGCCGCGGTCAACCTCAGCACCGGCTATTACCATGCACACCAGCCGGGAGAATATGTTCGGTTGGACAAGGTGGAGGAGTTGATCGGCCGTGTGGAGAAGCTCCTGCAAACGAAAACGGAACGGCTTTCTTACACGCAGAAGTTTACGGCAAGAAAGCTGGGTGAACCAAACGATTTGCAGCGGAAACGGCTCATTGCATTGTCTGACGCGCATATTGTCCGGATCAATCATCAGAATATTGCCGACGGCCGCGGATATTTTATGGACATAGGCGGCAGAATTTATCTCTATCTTGAGGAATGTGACCGCATGGTGCATATCGGAGACGCAGAAGCACTTTGCATGGACGGCTCTGCCGCTGCGTATCAGGCGGGGCAAGCGAAAGAATACAAGACCATAGAAATGGAAGAAGCCATGCGCCTGCTGGAGCAGGAGCGCGCGGCGGGATAATATGCCGCCCACCCTGCAAACAGGCATCCATCTGCTTGCAGGGTGGGCATACTTCTGATATAATAACTAAAGTCGTAAAGGAGGCGGGACGATGATAAACGGATGGATCATGAGCGGAGATACAGTCGCCGCATCCATTCGTGACAATATTGTTTTGCCGCTTCTGCCGGAGCACTGTCCGCTATGCTTTCAATGTGGAGGCGATATTGTTTCGTGGCTAAAGGCTCGTGCGATTGACCGAAAGCGACCCAATGCCAGAATTCTAAAGCGCATTCTGCGCCTCGGCGATACATCCGATCTGAACACGGCGCTCCATGTGCACGGCGCGACGATCACAGATAATTACTGGGTCAAGACAGCGGATGAAGCCGGGCTTACCTGGGCAGATGTCGGCTTCCGCGAAAACTATTTTGCCGACCTGGCACTCAGCGGCCGGTTCAGCAGCATCGCAAAGAATCACACGCCCGAAGAGCTGCGCACGGCAACGCCAGAGTTGACGAACATCGGCAGCTATGAAAAATGCTGGCGGCAGCAGGATGGCCATTGGGTCATGGTGAAAAGCGGAACGCCGGAAGAACATTTTTCCGAGATTTTCACGACGACGCTCGGCAAGCATCTCGGCTTCGATATGGCAGAGTATGCGCTGAGCGGCGCGTATGTCGTTTCAAGGGATTTTACGGAGGGGCGGCTGAATTTTGAGCCGATGGCAAATCTGGTGCAGGACAATGAAGAATACGATTTCAACTATAATGTCCTGCAAAATTTGAATCCGTTGCTTCTGCGACCCTATCTGGACATTCTGTTTATGGACGCGCTGGTATTCAATGTTGACCGCCATACGCAGAACTACGGTCTGCTCCGCTCCCGCGAGACAGGTGCGATTTTCTCGATGGCACCGAACTTTGATAACAACATGGCACTGATTTCCAGAGGCTACGCAAGCGACCTGAGTAAAATCGCAAATCCGCTCATCGGACAGTTCCAGGAGCTGCTGCGGGAGAAAAACATCCAGTATGCTGTTCCGACGCTGACAAAAAAGACTTTGGAAACCATCGTGAACGAGATCATGCCGGACGCGGAGATCCGCAGAGATTATGTTGTCCGGTTCGTCTGGCAGAATTATGAGCGTCTGTGCGCAATGTAAGCAGGAGCCGAACCGGCAGTACACTTCAACATGTGCTGCCGGTTTTTTGTGTGCCTTTTGTTGAACCTGCCGTACTCCATACGTATAAGAAAAGTACGGGAGGTAAAATACAATGCTAATTTCTATTGACCACGGGAACAAACAAGTAAAAACGATCCACCATGCGCCGTTCACATCCGGGCTGGTATGCAGCGAGGTACGGCCATTTGGAGGTGAAACGCTGACCTATCAGGGAAAATACTATACGCTCACAGACCAGCGGATTCCATATCGCCGGGACAAAACGGAGGACGAGCGCTTCTTTGTGCTGACGCTCTTTGCAATCGCGTATGAGCTGGAAACTGCATCTTTCTACGGAGCGGGCCCGGTGCGGGTGCAGCTTGCGGTCGGCCTGCCGCCGGCACATTACGGTGCGCAGCAGAAACGGTTTGCAGAATATTTTCTGAATCGAGGGACGGTCAGCTTCACGCTTCATGACAGGCAGTATGAGGTTCTGATCGACGAGGTCAGCTGCTATCCGCAGTCCTACGCCGCAGCCATTACCGTATTCCAGACGCTGCAAAGCAGCCCCAGGGCGCTTATCATTGATATTGGCGGCTTCACAGCGGATTATTTGCTGCTCCGGAACGGAGAGGGCGACCTGAGCGTCTGCGATTCATTGGAGAACGGCGTGATCCTGCTCTACAACCGGATCAAATCGCGTGTCGCTGCCGAACAGGATTTGCTGCTGGACGAGGCGGAGATCGACGCGATCCTGCTCGGCAGAGACAGCGGACAGCCCGATGCGGTATCACAGATCGTGCGACATCAGGCGCAGGAATTTGTCAGCGACCTGCTCAGCTCACTGCGTGAGAGAATGCTGGAACTGAAAAGCGGGAAGGTGATCTTCACAGGTGGTGGGGCCGTCCTGCTTCGGCAGCAGATTGAAGCGTCGGACAAGGTGCGCGAGCCTGTTTTTATTGAGGACATCGCCGCAAATGTGAAGGGCTATCAGCTGCTCTATCAGGCGGAACGGATCGGTAGACACAATGGATATTAAAAAAGATCCCGGAAAATTCACGATCCGCTTCTGTATGTCCGACCCAAGGCAAAAGAGAGCCGTCGAGGAATTGAACGCCCAGGGGCGCTTGAAGGCACAGTTTCTGACCAATGCCATTCTGCATTACGTTGGAATTGAAAACGGCAGCGGTGGCCCCTCACGGGCCGAGCTTGAAGCAATCGTCCGTTCCATACTGGAAAACACTCCACGGTCAAGCCAGACGGCTGGAGCGCCAGCAGAAAGCAAGGTGTGCGCCAATGCGGCACCGAATACATTCTTAACAGAAGAAAACCTCAATACGATTGCGGGCACGCTGAAAGCGTTCCGCAAATAATGTCAGCTACAGAATCTCCACAGAAGATTTGCAGATCTTCTGTGGAGTTTTTTATAAGTACACCAGCGCAGTGGGTAAACGGACATTTTAAGACTATTATAAAGTATGATTGCCTCCGACAGTATAAAAAATCAAGATAATATGAATTTATAAAGGTATATCTACCTCTATACATTTCTGTATCATTTTAAACGTGCCAGTTAAAATATAAGTAGCATTTTTTAGAAGCTGAGGTGGCGTATGTCCGTATCGTACAAAGTAATTGGCCGGCATATTCAGGAAGTGAGAAAACGAATGAAATTGACGCAACGGGAAGTCGCAGAAAAACTGAATATGTCTGATACGTATTACGGAAAGATCGAGCGCGGGGAATGCCGTGCGAATTTAGAACGTTTAGCTCAGATCAGCGTGCTGCTGAATGTCCCGTTGGAGGATCTGATCAGCGGCTGCATGGAGAATGCTGTGCCGAGCAATGCGGACAATCCGCAAAAGCTCAGTCTTGCCAGGCAGTTTTCAGAAATTGCCTACGGCTGCTCGGAGAAAAGCCGCAACCTTATGCTGCGTGTATGCAGAGACATTGCGCAGACTGACAGAGAATAAAATACCGATCCCTCATTGCCCGTTCATTTGAGCGGGCATTTGCTTTTCACAGCGGTGCGGTCAACGGTGGAAAAGCAATCATACCCAGCTAAGTCCGGAGGCGTAAACACAGACCGTGAGCAATGATCCCGCAAATACCAGCCTACTCGTATATATCCGCTGTTACAGCATCTATGATTCTCAGGCCCCGCCGCATCGAATCTTTCCACGGTGCAGAAATCCCCCGTATCCGTCTGTTTTGTCCGAACAACAGAACAGATCAATACGGAGGATGCCATGCAATATAGAAACAGCGGAACAAGCGAAGAACATGTGATTCAGAACCAGTTTACCGCATATTTGCTGGTGGCGCTGCGGCGAAGAAAGAGCGCCTTTCTTTCCCGCCGCGATAGCCACCAGCAGCATGAACAGCCTATAGAATCAAGCGACAACGTGTTTGCGTCCGCTTATGACATGGAAGACGCAGTATGCAGAGCGCTTGATTTGCAGACCGAATATGCCGCACTGATGCGACTTCTGGAAAAGCTTCAGGAGCGCGACAGAACGATATTTCTTTCCAGAGCGTTAGAAGAACGCTCATTTGCAGAGTTGGCCGACGAATTTCATATAGGCTATAAAGGAGTAGCCGCGATTTATTACCGCACGATCCAGCGAATCAAAAAAGAACTGGAGGAACGATAATGAATTTCATGGAACTGCTGATCTGTGCCAAAGCCGGAGACAACGAAGCTGCTGAACGCATCCTTGCGATGTATCAGCCTATTATAGTGAAGGAATCTGTTCTTGATGGAGCGCTCGATGAAGATCTGTATCAGGAGCTTTGCCTGCAGTTGTTCCTTTGCATTCGGAAATTCCGTATTTAATCATGTCTAAACAGGAAGGATGCCTCTTTTTTGGCATCCTTCTTTTCATATAACAGATACGCAAATAGAATCCACCCAGCCATAACACCTGGCGGTAATATGTGAATGGTGGATAAATGCTCCGAAAACTTTTCCCAAAGTGTAGCACTCAGGGATTATCGGTTGACTTTCTCCGTAATTTCAGTGGCCTTCGGCGCACTGACCAGAATGCTTGACGGCGAATAAACTTTACGAACAAATATCCAGAAGTGCGATTTTTTGAATTGCACGCCGCTTGGATTCCAAAGATGGATGCACATACAACTTTAGAGTGGTGCGAACGTCCGCATGGCCCAACAGCTCACTCAGGCTCTTGACATCCATGCCTGTCTCGATGCAGCGTGTTGCGAACGTGTGCCGCAGCACATGAAAATTTCGGTACCGGATATTGCACCGCTTCAGGAAACCGCTGAAATAGTAGCGAAGCGTACGCGGTTCCATCGGCTTATCCGCTCGGCCAGTCAGAACATACGCATTTTCAGGCAATCCCCGGACTGCCGTTTTGAGGTGAGAAAGCAGGTCCGATGGGAGCGGGATCACGCGCTCCGAAGCGTCGCTTTTCGGCGTTTGCACCAGCAGTTCCGTTTTCTTGCTCGCCTGAACTCGCTGCACGGCGCGTGAAATGTCTATCGTACCGGCTAAAAAGTCGATATCAGATACCTTCAGCGCACAGATCTCGCCGATCCGCATCCCGGCGCACAAGGCCAGCAGAATGCCGGCGTTCTTTTGATTGGACACATCTTGAATCTCCCTTGCCATCAACTGCACCTCCTGATCTGAAAAGACGCGCACACGCTTTTGTTTGCATGACGGCAGCGGCATATTCAGCGCATCCGTGTAAATGTGAAACTCCTTCTGCGCAAAGCGGAGCGCACTTTTCAGCAGTACAGCCAGATCGCGCATGCTCTTTTCAGAGAGCGGGCCACCGGTGCGCAGATTTCCGCATTTCCGCTTCTCGGACAGATAGCCAGAAAGCTCTTTCGCCGTCAAACCTGCGACGCGCCGCTTGCCGAGCTTTGGAAGAATGTGAAGGTCAATGACAGTTTTATAGCGGGCATACGTGGACGGCTTCACATCCGCATGACTTAGGAATGATTCAAAAAGCTGATTTACCGTCAAAACGGATGTCCCAGCGCTGTGCGGCGCAGGCTCCGGCGTACACGCCCGAAGCCGCTCGCGGATCTTATTCCGAACGTCTGAGCAGCTCCGTCCATAAACGGATACATATTGCGCGCGCCCGTCCGGCTTCCTGCCGCAGATATAACGGCCTTCCCAGCGTCCGTCCTGACGCTCATAAATGTTCTCACCTGTGTTTGACAAGAGAATCCTCCTCCCCAACAAAATGCTGTTACCAGAATGCTGACGGCGAATCGACTTTTTTGCAAACTACGAAACCAGTAAATTCCCCCAAATTGACGAACGATCATTTGTCAATCCAATAATTTTTATCGTCTTACTTGAAAATGAGCGGGAATCAGATTGACAATTTTCTGCCATGCTGTATAATATGAGTGAAATAATGCGAAAGTCATGGAACTTGTCTGGTTTCAAAGTGCTACACTTTGGGAAATGCGAACGCCGTATTTTCTATTTTAGTACGGCACGGTGAGCAAAGTGTAATACTGCTCAATTTTACAATTTCATATCGTTGGTTTTTGTTTGCTGAGGATGTGTAATCACAGGTCGCGGCCATGTTTGGACTGAGCTTGTGATGAAAGAGGAAGGCTGTGCGCATTGGGAGTGTGCGCGGCTGCTCGCCCGGAGCCGTAAGGATGAGCAAGATTCCAAAGTGATCTGAGGGAAAGCGTAAGACAGCGCTTGTTCGCAGGTCATGTGGCCGAAAGGCCGCCATTGTGGGGTTTCCCATGAGAAGGTAGGAATCAGAGCGCGGATGCGATCTGCATCCATAGTCCGAGTCGGAAGAATCGCTATTCTCACTGCATGGGATGCTGTCTGTTTTATGATCCCGCGCTGTGCAGGAGGTAAACAAAAACGTATGGTAAGCGGCACGATGATCTGCTTATCGTACTTGGCACGGGCGTCAATTTGTTTCTCCATTACGGAACAAATGGCGCTTTTTTGTATGTGCCAAATCCAGATTATCCCACCATAGGGATGGTATGCGAAAAAGTACGATAGGAGGAGCATCATGCACGACGAACAACAACGCCAGCCGGACGCGCGTACCCAGCAGGTTCTGGGCCGCGTCAGACGCATCATCATCAAAAAGAACACCCAGTTTATTCTCGACCACCAGCACGACAGCCTTGCGGCGCTGTCATTGTACCTGCGGGACTGCATGGAGGACATCGGCCATCCGCCCGCGCGGGTAGAGGTCATCGGCGGAGATTTCCTTGAATACCGCTTTGGCTCGTGGCAAAAGGCGCTGCGCAGTGTCTACGACGGCAAAGCCGCCGAATTCCTGAAAAATCCCCCGTCGTTTGCGAACCGGAAGATCGTGCGTGACCTCTGCGCGGCAGCGGGGGTGCGGCTATGAAGGACAAGCCGTTTTATTATCAGGATAACCGGGCGCTGCACGAACGGAAAATGAACGAGGCTGCGCGGTTGGAGATATCCCGCCGGAACATTAAATTCATACTGGAGCACCAGAAGGATTCGGCGGCAGAGCTTGCCAACTACCTGCGGCGATGTCAGGCAGAGCTGGGGCACGTCCCGGCGCAGTCGGAAGTCCTCGGCGGCGATCTGCTGGCCCTTCGCTTCGGCTCGTGGGTCAACGCGCTGGCATACAGCGGCTTTCCGGTCAGCACTGGCCCGGCCGTGAGCAATTTCCCGCTGGAACGGACAGCGCTGTTCCAGGCGGAGTACGAACGCCAGTCCGCGCTGCACGCGCAGGCGAAAAAAGACCGTAAAAAAGCGGTCGAAGCCGCTCGGCGCGAACAGAAGTCCGAGAAAAAGCGCGCGGCAAAGGCCGCCGAAGTGCAAACATAGATTTTCTTTCAAAGAATATGAAATCTATTTGGAGAAAGGAAATCACAGGATGAAAAAACGGAAGACCCCCATTCAAGGAAAAGGCCGCCGGTTCCGGGCTGACCTCTGGCTGGATGAAAAAATCACCGGGCGGACGCTGAATGCGCTGCAGATGCGCGGCATCAAGTTCCCCGATGGCTGGAATCCCCGGAAAACGCCGGAGTTCAAGCAGGAATACCAACTCCAGCTGACGCAGTTCCGTCAGCAGCAGGCGGCAAAGAAAACTGCGAAAAAGGAAACGCAGCAGGCAGCGCAGAAGCAGGCGGAATCGCCTGCGGCCGCGCCGGAAACAGCGCTGCCCCAATAATAATGTATGCCAATCTGAAACGGACAGATTTGCAGATAGATGTGTGTCTCATCCCCCTGAGATTCGCTTCATTGTGCGTCACAGACGCAAGGCCCCGGCTCTGCGCGGGAACACAGAGCCGGGGAACCCCCTTTCGCATATCCGACAATATTGGTGTTTACAGCATCCGGCTGTGACATAGACCCGATGCAGAGCTGTTCCTCGGCTGCATTAAGGAGTACGTGAGGAACGAAAATATCTGCAATAGGAAAGGGGTTTCTGATTATGAAACGAACTGGCAGAATTTTAGCGCTTGTGCTGGCACTGGCAATGCTGTTCTCCGTAACAGTATTCGCTGACTGGACAGTCTACGGTGGCAACGATAACCACAATAGTGTGGTTACTGAAGCCCCCACCAGCACATCCCCCACAGTGAAGGAAATCAACCTTTTGAACTCCGGCTCCGGCTGGGACGGCGTTGACAATGTTCCGGTCATGAGTACCATCGGCTCGACGACCTATGCGTTTGTCATGTACGACGGTCATGCAGCAGGCGCTACGCTTGCCCGTATCAACTGCAACAATGTGATTGCGGGTACGGAAACCAGCGCATACAACCTCAAAATCAACGATTCCAAGACCTTCCAGCTTGCAACTCCGCTGCTGACGAAGGGTACGGCTGCTGATGGCTCCGGCGATGCGATTTATGTTGCATCCACGTCCGCTGCCGAGCGGCTGGCCGCTCTGAACGACGACGCATGGACTGTTTCCGGCGGCTCCAAATCCGGCAGCAACGCTGTTGTCCCCACGTCCACGACCAACACGACTGTGACCCTGCAGCAGACTGGCGTTGACTTCAATTCGGACGACACGCTGCGTCTGTCCCTCGGTGTCTATCTTGGCACCAGCTCGGCTGCCCGTGCCAACGTGAAGGTTCGCGCCTATATCAATGGTACGAAGCTCAATGTGATCAACAACAGCACCTCCACAACGACGGCGGTCGATGAAGTTGTCTTCACAATGAGCGACGCTCCGACGGAGGATACGACCAACAATAACGGCTACTATCACTACTACAACGTCAACCTCGCTGACACGACGGGCCTGACGCTGAGCAGCAACAGCACGGTCAAATTTGAGGTGGAAATCGTCAGCGTGAACAGCAGCGTCAGCGGCCTGAAGATTCAGGATCCCAGCGTTCTGCGCAATGGCGGCTCCATCGCCCGTATTACCAATCTGTATACGACCCCGACGCTCGACGGCACGTTCCAGCCGACAGTGGACGGTGCGACGCTGAAGGTCACGCAGCAGATCAACACGCCGATCACCACGGACGGCACCTATATCTACTACGGCTCCTGGAGCGGCAATAGTGCTGGTCACTATTACCAGACCAAGATCAGCGATGGCACCACCAAGGTATTCACCCCGGATAAGTATGGCTTCTACTGGGCCGGTGCCGTCTCTGATGGTACGAATGTCTACTTCGGCGGTGACAACGGCATGCTTTACTGGCGGTCGATTGACGCATTTGACACGACCGGTGGTTATTATGACCTCAAGCTGGAAGAAAGCGAGGCCGGTAATGTCCGTTCCTCGATTATGCTGGACGATGGATACCTGTACTTTACGTCGCAGGGCGGTTTCGTGTGGTGCTGCCTCTTTGATCCTGGTTATAATCAGCTGGCGGTAGAATGGGTTCTGGACATTGGCGTCAAGTCTACCTCCACTCCGACGAAGGTCGGCAACCGCCTCTATGTCGGCGTTTATCCGGGCTTCAACAACGGCGCGCTCTTCTGCGTGAATACGTTAACGCAGGAATTCGACGAGGTCATCCCCTACAATGCGAGCGTGAACAACCAGATGCCGATTCAGAGTTCTATTGTTGTAAAGGGCGACGGCACCGGCACGGACTACCTCTATTTCAACACCAATTCTGGCTCGGGCGCTGGTGTCTGCTATAAGTTTGACGGCACGACCGGCACGCAGGTCTGGACAACTGATGCAGATACCTATGCGTTGGGCGGCATGGCGATCGACAATGGCTACGCCGTGTTCGGCAACGACTACAACCATCTGTATGTTGTCCATGATCCGGCATAAAGCATTAGAAACCAAATCCTTAATTAACATTGCAACAGCATAATGTGGCCGGACATCGGCCGTCGTTTGCACGCCTTCGCTGACAGACAGGCGTTCGGTGTCCGGCCATTTTGCTGCCCATGCTTCCTGCGGCGCTGTGCCGCGGGAAACATGGGATACGAAAGAAGACGGAGGAAGGTGAAGAAAATCAAAAAGCAAAGAATAATTGGTCTTCTTTTGATTTTATGCCTGTTTATATCATCGCTGTCACTCCTGGCTTTTGCCGCGGAACCGACAAAGCAGCAGATTCTTGTGGTGGTTGATCTCAGCGATTATCAGGGAGACATAACCGGAGCGATTAAGCTCGGAAACAGTGAAGTGGAGTTAACCGCTGGTCAGAGAAATGAGTTCCTGATTCCGAGTGCAGGATTTTCGACGAGCAGTGTAACGTTAACGGATTTCCCGGCAGGGGAACAGACGGAGAATTACAACTGCTGGACTGTAAGTGGTCTGGCCGAAGGTTTTACCAGATTCAGTTCTTCGGATAATACTTATAGTATCCATGCAATGACGACAAGGGATTCCCCTGTCATAACAATGCAGGGCAATACATTAACCTTTGTATCCGGTACTCGGTTGTCCATTCTCAGACGAAAAGACACCAGTTGGGGCGGCGGAACGACCGTAACCATTTCACCCAAAGCCCCGGCCAAGGTCGACAACGTTTCCGCGGTATCCAGCGATGAATCAAAGGGTACCGCTGGTGTTATGTATAAAAAGGGAAGCACCTATGGCGTTCTCGCAAAATCAGCCGCTGGATATGCTTTTGACTATTGGCTGCGGGACAATGCAGAAGACACGGCTGCAAACCACCTGCGGGAAAATCCATATATGGTTGAGACAACGGAAGCGGCTTCATTTGTTGCGTACTTCCGGGAGCCATATCATGTAACGGTTCGTGCGGAAATTTCATCGGCCGGTACACAGACTGCCGAATATGTCAATTCCCAAAACGGTGCAGACCAGTGGAGACTTTCTGCAACACCTGCGGATGGATATGAGTTTGATCATTGGTCTCTGAATGACACCCTCATTTCATCGGAAAATCCATATACGGTCAATGTAACAGAAAACACGGAGTTTACGGCTCATTACCGTTTGGCGACCCTTGATTTGCTGGACGGTGCTTATTTAGAGAGCAGAACATCTAGCACAAACATTATCAACCCTGGCTGGGGCGGAACGCGGGACGTTATGGCGCCGTATGTGGGCACAAGGGCGACGCTTTATGTACCGTTCAAGGTGTCTGCGGCGATACCTATGCCGAAACTGCAGATGGATGTTTATACCGCATCCGGGACGCTTGTGACAAGCCAGACCATAGGAACAAGAAACACCTTACGCGCTGGCAATAATAATACAGCCTATATTACGCTCGATTCGGTCCCAAACACCAGTGCGCTGAAGGTGCACGCGACGCTGCGCACGACGGCCGGTACGCTGGATCCGGTGGAAAAAACCTATGAGATCGCGGTAAACAACAATGTGGCGGCAAACGACAATTATGTCTATCTGACCACGCCGAAGTACAATCAGGACGATCAGGGCAATACCGCAGATGCCGGCCCCAACATTGCGGGCGTTTATACGCGCGTGAATGCAGTGACGAAGGAGCTGGAGGCGTATTTCTACGGCAAGAATGGCATTTGCTCATGGGATGAGACCGGCGTGCAGGATCTCAAGGGCATAGGCAGCGGTCTGCCGACTATGATCCCGAAGATGGCATATAACGGTGTGATCGCGGTCGGTCCGGATGGCGACGACGGCCTGATTGCCGCAGTTGAGGTCATTCCGTTCAGAATCGATAAGGTTTCTACGCCCGGCTATGATGCGGACAGCGGAACCGGTACGCCCATGGGCAACGAGTTCCTCTATCGCTGGGACAGCGAGCAGGAGACATGGACCATGATCCCGGACTCTTGCTTCTCGATGTATGTAAAGGACAACGAAGAAAAATGGAACTTTGCGGATCCGCGGAGCTCCGGCTCGGCGGTTCTGATCCTGTCCGGCACGGATATCTGGCAGAATCTGTACCATTGGAACGGCACAGCATGGAGCACGCATGGCTACAGCTTCAATTCCTTTGCACAGTTTTCTGCAGTTGACGCATGGGCCGGGTCTGAAAACGGTCTGTATCATTATGACGGCTCCGCATGGGAGTCCGTCACAACGACGTCTGCGGAGATCGTCAGCCAGTCCCCCGGCTATCTGCTGCTGAAGACCGGCACCTATACCTACCAGCGCTTCAGCACAGAGAGCAAAGCAGCAGAGGATCTGCCGTCACTGGTCGATATGCCGAGAGTCGATGCGCAAAGAACCGGCATGGCACTCGACCAGTTCGGTGAGGTATATGCGTTCTTTGGCGGCCGACAGGTCTATACGAACATCTATGCAGATACCGATACGTTCAAGCTCGTGGACGGCCAGTGGCAGCTGCAGCAGATCAGCGCCTATAATGACCCGAACGAAACGACCTACGACAAGAAGATCCGCCCGGCTGGTGTCACCGCCGGCACGGCTCCCCTTTCCGGTCTCAGCTTCCTCTATGGCCCGCGTGGTTCCGGTGCGCTCTATATGTACGCTACGCAGCAGGGTACGATCACCTTTGATGCCAACGGCGGTACACTGAGCAGCAGCACAGCGCTGACCGGGACGGTACATGATGAGATTGACGAGAGCAAGGTGCCGAGCGCATCCTACTCCGGCAAGTCGTTCATGGGCTGGTACTACACCAAGGACGGCACCGGCGAAAAGTGGGATCCGACCACGGCGCGCATGCCTTACGGCGAGGTCACGCTGTACGCGTTCTGGGGCGACGGCAATGACCTGACCTACCACAGAGAAGCAGCGCTCAAGAGCCTGAAAAAGCAGTTCGACAAGTACACGGAATCGGACTACTCCGCTGAAAAGTGGCAGAAGCTCGTGGCTGCTTACGAACAGGGTATCGAGGACATCAACAACGCTGGCCCCGCAGAGGGCGAGTATCCCGAAAACAACATCATCGACGCGCTCAACAAGGCACTGGCGGCCATGCAGGCCATCACGCCGGATCGTGTTGGCAAGATCGACGTTGTTGTTTCCATGGATGCGCAGACGCTGACGCTTGGCTACTTCATTAAACCCACCATTGTTACGGTGGACAAGAACACGCCGGCAAGCGTCGTCATCAGCGATCTGATCATCGAAACCCTGAAGGAGAAATACGGTGATATCGGCTGGGAGCCGTACCAGACCTATCACGAAAGCGAACCGGATAAGACCTGCGCCTATATGCACACCGGTACGCTGACGGACAGCTTCTATCTGGCACAGGTTTACTGGCCCGGTCAGGAAAACGCATTTGTTCCGAAGTACATCACGGATTCCGCAGGCGCGATTGACTACGATAAGTACAATACCGGCAACTATCTCGGTGAGTTCGATTATCACCAGATGTCCGGCTGGATGTACTCCATCAGCAATGTCAATGACAGCGATCTGCCCTCCTTCCCGGGTGTCGGTGCAGCTAACTGGCAGATGTCCGATGGCGATGTCATGCGCTGGCAGTTCACGGTTTGGGGATACGGCGCCGACCTGAATGCTGATAACTCTGCATGGGGTCAGCCCAGTATCACCGGCGACAGCGGCGACAAGACAGAGCTGACGGTTATGATTGCGGAACTGCGTCAGACCTACGGTGATGATTTGCTGGGAAGCAATGAGACGTATCTGGATGTGTTTGACAATACTCTCTGCGATCCGTTAGCAAATACCGAAAAGCTCAAAGCCGCAGTTGCAAAGCGCGCTCAGATCGAAGAAGAACTTGCAGATGCTTATGCCGCAAAGAAGGCAAATCAGGCAATCGAGGATATTGGCTTGCCTGAAAATGTCACGCTTGAGAGCAAGGCTGCCATTGAAGCCGCCCGTGCAGCGTATGATGCACTGACGGATGCGCAGAAGGAGATCTTCCAGAAGAAGTATCCTGAAGCACTGGCAAATCTGGAAGCAGCTGAAGCACGCTATGAGGAATTGAAGCAGCAGGCAGAGCAGGAAGAGATCGATAGGGCTGCGGCGCAGGAAGTTATCAAGCTGATCGATGATATCGGCGGTGTTGATTCTGTTACAAGCAGCAGCGGCCCGAAGCTTGAAAAGGCACGCAAGGCTTATGACGCGCTGACCGATGCGCAGAAGGCACTTGTCACCAACTATGATGTCCTTCTCGCTTGCGAAAAGGCATACGCTGATCTTCCGAATCCGCCTACGCCGCCTACACCTCCCACTCCGTCGAAGCCCACCACACCGAGCAAGCCGAAGGACGACAAGCCTACCACGGGTGCCTCGTTCACGGATGTCCCGGCTGGCAGCTGGTATGAAGATGCTGTGAATTATGTCTCTGAAAAGGGCCTCATGAACGGCACCTCCAAGAACGGCTTCAGCCCGAATGCCACCACCACGCGCGGCATGATCGTCACGATCCTTGCCCGTGTCGAGGGTGTCAACACGAGCGGCACGCCGTGGTATGCGGCAGGCCAGAAGTGGGCGATGGACAACGGCATTTCCGACGGCACGAACATGGTCGGCGAGGTCACGCGTGAGCAGCTGGCGGCTATCCTGTATCGCTACGCAAAGCTCAAGGGCTACGACACCTCCAAGTCCAACAAGCTGGATAGCTTCAAGGATGCGGACAAGGTTTCGTCCTGGGCCGTGGAAGCAATGCAGTGGGCCAACGCAGAGGGCCTGATCAACGGCAAGGGCAACAGCATGCTCGACCCGCAGGGTAAGGCCACCCGCGCAGAAACCGCCGCAATCCTCATGCGGTTCATGGAAAATATCGCAAAATGAAACACACAGTCCAACATTCTGAATTGAATATTGGATAACCACCCTAAGCTGGGCGGTTCCACGCCGAAAAAACGGCGTGGAACCGTGCGGCTTATTCGTGCGTTTAAGGGTACTTCTTAAAAGTACGAATAAGCTGCACAAAATGCAGACTTTTTAAGGGGGAAGCCCTTTTCCCGGAGGGCGAACACACATGAAAAAAATTCTTGAAAGGTTCCCGTGGGTGCAGCAGGCTGGCTGCGGCGTACTGATCTGTGCGCTGCTGCTGAGTATCTGTCTGCCGCTCATGGGTATGCGGTCGGTCGAGCCGGATAATCCCATCCTGCAAGCCGCACCGCAGGAGATCACCGTCCTGCAAGCGGGACAAGCGCCCGGCCATGCCGGAAACGGCGAAGCCGAAAGCACCGGCACAGCCGGTTCCGGCGGCAGCGCCGATAGCGAGCTGACCGGCGAGCAGGAGCGGCCTGACCCGGAGGAAACGGAAAATCAGGCGGAGCAGGGACAGGACACCCAACCGGAGCAGCAGCCGGAATCGAAGCCCCAGCAGGAAGTCCTGGCCGATGCCGCCATCGGTACGAACACGGATTCCAACAAGGGCGACGAGGGCGAGGAAGCCGGAGACACCGGCGAAACAGACGAGGATCTGTCGGAAACAGAACTTGACCTCGGTGCGCTGCTGACGTGGTACAAGTACGGCTCACAGGCAAGCTCCATGGTCTGCGCACCCGGAGAATCTGTTGGCAAGCGCGTGCTGCTTGCACAGCTGGACGGCAGCAGACTGCGCTATGACGTTGATCTCACCGGACTCGACGCAGACGACGCGGAGATCACCGGTGTGCAGGTCGCTGCGGGCAATGGCGTACCGCAGGATGCGGATATGCGCGGCGTGCTGGACATGACGCTGCCGGACGGCGCAGAATACCAGAACTATATCCTGACTGTGCAGGCCCATGCGGTGCAGAAGAACCAGAAGGGCGAAACCGTGGAGACAGACGTGAACTTCGCGTTTGTACTTCGCTTGGAAAGCGGCATTGATCTCGATTTACAGCTCACATGGCAGCCCAATGGTCAGGCCACCTGTCCGGCCAACGGCTCTGTCAGCCGCACGGTCAAGAGCGACACGCTGACAGAGGGGAAATTTGCATACGCGCTGACCTTCCTCGGCGAAAATGCGGACGACGCAGTCATCCGCACGGCGGAATACTGGGCGACGGACGGTGAGCGCGGCGCGCTCTCGGAGTCCGGCGAAATTCAGATGGCCGCGGCAGACGGCAAGGATACGGAAACCTACTATCTCGCCGTGACCGCCGAGGTGCTGGGACAGACCATCAGCTATACGTTCGTCGTAACGTATGAGGATGGCTTGGATCTTCAGCTCCAGTTTGCGTGGTATGAAAAATCCGTCACGGCGCAGACCGTTCTATGCGATGCAGACAAGCGTGCGGCGCTGACCATCAAGCACAACCAGATCAATAACAGTGAGCTTTTGTATAAGCTCGGTCTGACCGGCAGAAGCGCGGAGGATGCGCAGATCACAAGCGCCAGCTTCAACGGAGCGTCCATGAGCACGGACAGCGGTTCTGTACAGATGGAATCTGCCGAAAACGGCGCGAGCTATACCGTTCTCGTGACCGCAGCGGTCAAGGAACGCACGGTGAACTTCACAATTACGATCCGCTACCAGAGCGACGTGAGCATGGAGATGTCCTACACGGTCATGGAGAACGGCGCGGCAAAGCCCTGCGTGCTGACGTGTGAGAATAAGAAAACTGTCAACGCGGAGCCAGTCTATGACGATCAGCTGACGGAAGGACTGCTCACCTACACATTCGCAATCCGTGGTGAAGAAGCGGCAGATGTGACCATCCAGTCTGTCCGCTGCTACCAGACCGGCAGCTTTCAGACAATCACGCTCCCATCCCCCAGCGGCAGCGTGACGCTGCTGTTGGACGGCGACAGAACCGGCGACAACACATTCACGGTCACGGCCGCCAGTTCGGGTGGCGAAAGCTATACGTTCATTTTTAGCATTCCGTACAAACATCGCGGCGAAAACAAGGTCAAAATCCAGACCAACCTGCATGACGGCGACACCGTCACCAACGGGCAGGAGGTCAACCTGACCGTTGAAGCATGGACGGAGGATGCCCAGGGAAACCGCGTCAGCCATATCCTTGCCACTGGCACGGAAACAAAGCTGACCGTCCAGCTGGACGGCAAAACCGTGCAGTTTGAAAGCAGCTCCGGCTATGTGCAGCAGTATCTGCTTGTTCCGGAGAATCTGGATGTGGGCGACCGGAATGAACATGAGCTGTATATCTACGCCGAGGATGAAAAGGGCAACTTCGGTGAGCTGCGCCTGAAGCTCATCGGCAAACGCACCGAAGAAGGTCAGAAGATCGGCACGGCCAGCATCTATATTGACATGAGCGTGCTGGGGCTTGGTGTCCGCGGACCAATCAGCTACGATGTGCTGTCCAAGGAGCCGATTTCCTACGCAGTTGCCAAGGCTGTGTGGGATTATGACGCGGGCGACCCGTTCGGCACAGCAGCGTCAAGCTTCCACTGGCCGGCCAGCCGCTGCTCCTACAGCGGCACGCTGGATACCGGCTTCTATCTGGAAACCATGGACGACGGTTCCGGCCTTGGCAGCCGCGCGAATGCACTCAGCGGGAACTGGAGCCAGTTCGGCAGTACAGAGGACGAAATCCTCGCCGGGATCGACAGCCATTTCGGCGCGGGCAGCAATGAGGCAATCCTCTGGCGCTGCATCTACCGCAACGGCATCCCGCTATCCAGTACAAGCACCGGCATCGGTGAGTTTGATTACACAATGGGTTCCGGCTGGATGTACTCCATCGGCGGTGCGGACTTCTACCCCGGTTCGCCCATGTCCGGCTATTACCTGCAGGACGGTGATACCCTGACGCTCCGCTACACGCTGGCCTACGGCTGGGATGTCGGCACGGGCGAAAGCGGCTACGGCAATAACGTGGGCTACTGCATTACCTGCATGAACGGCAGCTGGTCCGTTCATCACAGCTACGAGACGGTCACGGTGGAGGATGGTACGACAAAGTACGTCTGCCGCAGCTGCGGTATGGTCGAGGGCTGCCCGCATGAAAACAAGGAATATCAGGATCAGGGCGGCGGAATGTGCGTGCAGGTCTGTAAAGATTGCGGCGAGAAGATCGGCGTGCCGCGTGCACATGAGCTGGAATATACCGCAGACGAGGGTGCAGATACGCATACCGCGAAGTGCAGGAACTGTGACTTTACGGAACAGTCCCCGCACGAGTGGACAGAGCTGTCCGACACAGCCACCTGCACCGAAGCGGGCGTGAAAACCTCCAAGTGTGAGGTCTGCGATGCGCAGAAGGAAGAAGAATCCCCCGCAGCCGGGCATAAGCCGCAGAACGTGTGGATCAGCGACGAGGATCATAAGCACCACTATCAGGAATGCCAGATCTGCGGCGAAAAGCTGGAGGACACCTACGGCGAGCATCACTATGTCCCGTATGGCGGCGATTGGCAGTGCAGCGTCTGCGGCCAGATACACGGCTTTGACTGCGACGGTACGCTGATGCCGGATGCGGCGCAGTCCACCTGCTCGCATCTGGTGGGGTGCTGCTCGGGCTGCGGCCTGACGTTGGAGAAATTCGGCGATCCGGGCGAGTTTACAGACTATCATACGTTCAGCGAGGGTGTCTGCACGGTCTGCAGCATGACAGACCCGAACTACACGCCGCCGACGGATCCTGACCCGAATCCGGGCGAAGGAGGAGACACTGGCGGTGGCGGTGACACCGGTGGCGGCGGCGACGGCGGAGACACCGGCGGCGGAGACGCTGGCGGTGGAGATGACGGCGGAGGAGACTCCGGCGGAGATCTGTAAGGAACATCATAAAAGAAAGAAATAACGATAGGAGCAGATTTATGAATACAAAGATCAATGAGATTTTACAGGAGATCGAGTCCGTTATCGTCGGCAAGAATGAGATTGTCGAGAAGATTTTAATGGCAATTCTGGCGCAGGGCCACGTTCTCATGGAGGACGTGCCCGGCGTCGGCAAGACCACGACAGCCATGGCCTTTGCAAAGGTTCTGGGTTTGGAGACGCGCCGTGTACAGTTTACGTCGGACACCGTGCCGTCGGACATCATCGGCTTCTCTGTCTATGACAAAAAGGCGGACGAATTTGTCTATAAGCCCGGCGCGATCATGACGAATCTGCTGCTGGCAGATGAAATTAACCGTACCTCCAGCAAGACACAGTCCGCGCTGCTGGAGGCCATGGAGGAGCACAAGGTCACAGTCGATGGCAAGACGTATGCCCTGCCAGACCCGTTTATCGTCCTCGCTACACAGAACCCGGTGGGCTCTGCCGGTACGACGATGCTGCCGAACTCCCAGCTTGACCGTTTTCTGATTCGTGTCAGCATGGGTTACCCCGACCACAAGAGCAGCGTCAATATTCTCCGCGACCGCCATGTAGATAACCCCCTTGACCGGGCCTATGCCGTGGTCAACAAGGAAGAACTGCTGGGACTGGTGCAGGACGTGCGAAAAGTGGATATGCGCGACGCCGTTCTGGACTATGTGACCACGCTCGTGGAGAAGACCCGCAGCCATCCGCAGGCCGCGCTCGGCGTCAGCCCGCGCGGTGCGCTGGCGGTCTGCCGGATGGCAAAGGCGTATGCGTATCTCAATGGCCGTGACTTTGTGATGCCGGAGGACGTCGCCGCGATCTTCCCGGACGTCTGTGCCCATAGACTGATGCTCAACAGCAAGGCCCGCATGATGGAGGAAAAGCCGGAATCCGTTCTGGCCGAGATCCTCAAGACAACGGATATGCCGGTGCTGAAAAAATGAAAATAGTACGAAAATTCGTCTGGCTGCTGCTGACGCTGGGGCTTCTTGCCCTCACTGTCCAGACAGCCAGCCCCATTGTCCTCGGCCTTGCCGCCTGCATGGTGCTGCTGCCGCTGATCTGTTTGCCAGTCGATCTGTACGCGGCGAAAAAGCTGAGGCTGACGGTCAGGCTGCCCGTGAATCTCCGCAAGGGCGAGAGCGGTACGGCAGAACTGACCGTGCAGAATCCCACATGGCTGCCGGTCTGCCAGATCGTCTGCCGTGTGCGCTTGGAAAATCAGTTGAACGGAGAGACGCAGATCGTAAACGTGAGCGGCGGCATCTGGCCGAAGGGCAGACGGACGATGAAAATTTCTCTGCAAAGCCCGTGGTGCGGGCGCATTCGCCTGGCCGTGGAATCTGCCCGTCTGTATGACTGCTTCGGCCTCATCGGCGTGAAAATGCAGCCTGACGCGCACGGCGCGTGCGTCGTGCAGCCGGATACGTTTTTGCAGACGCTGGTGCTGTCCCCCGCGGCCGCGCACATCGATGATACCGAGGATTATTCCAACGAGCGTCCCGGCTATGACCTGTCCGAGATGTTCCAGATCCGTGACTACGTCCCCGGCGACAGCCAGCGGCAGATCCACTGGAAGCTCAGTCACAAATATGACAAGCTGATCGTCAAAGACCCGTCGCTGCCGATCACGCGCTCCGCTGCGGTATTTTGGGAGCGCACGGAAGAAAAACCGATGTGCGAAAGGACGGATGCGGAAGCCGAAATTGTCGTTTCCGTCTGCCGGAACCTCCTTTCCCAGTCCGTGCAATTCACAGTCGGCTGGAACGAGGAATCCACGGGCCGCTGTGTTTTCCAGCAAATTCGCGACATGGACGACCTCATCGGCCTGCTTCCGCGCCTGTTTACGGCGAAAGCGGCTACGGGCGCATCCGGCGCGTCGCTGCTTCTCCAAGAAGTACCGGTTGGAAGCTGGTCTCACCTGATTTACGTTTCCGGAGAACAGCAGGCGGAAACGGAGCAGCTTTCCACGATTGGCCGCCTGACCGCGCTTGTCTGCGGTGAACGGTTTAATGAGAAGGATTACGCTGCGCAGCTCTCCGAGCTGGAACTGTAAGGAGGGCAGGCTATGAAGAACAAAAGAAATACCGGCCTGCGTGCCGGCGTTTACCAGGAAAGCAGCGATCAAAAAAGTACGCTCTTTGATCTGCTTGCCAACATCCTGATTTTCCTCGCGTTTGCCGCAGTTTGTTACACGGTAAGCGGCTTCTCTGCAATGCTCTGGCTGCTTGGGGCAGGTATTCTGACCTGCATCGCCGCCGCAATCATCCGGCATTTCCAGAAGACAAAGCTGCTGTTCCCCATCCTGCTGGCGGCTTTGCTGCTCGTTGTCCTGTTCGCGCGAAATCCGCTCCTGAACGGCTTCGGCGCGGCATGGAATACGCTGCGTGACCTTTGGGCAGCGGAAAAAGGCATCCTCCTGCCGCTTGCCGAAACAGACGGCACCGGCCTCTGGCTGGCAGGGATTGTGACCGGCATTCTGCTGGCATTGTTGGCGCTTGCATTTTCCCATGTGCCGACGCTGGCGGCGGCAGCTTTGACGGCGCTCTGTGTAGCGGCAGCGTTTGTGCAGCCGGGCTTCCTGCTCCTTGCAGCGGCAGCGATTGCTCTGCTGATGCTGACCTGGCAGAAAAGCAAAAACGCCGTCTCGGCGGCGAGCTTCCTGCTTGTGGGCGTGATCGTCGCGGGCATAGCCGCAATTTCCCTGCAAACAGGCACAATGCAGGCCCTTTCGCAAAATGCAAAAGACACTCTGCATCACTGGCGCTACGAAAAAGCGGAAGAACTTCTGCCGGAAGGCGATCTGTCCGAACCGGTCGTGAAGACAGAAAGCACAGACACCATCCTGTCTGTCACAGCGGACACGGCGCAGACGCTCTATCTGCGCGGCTTCGTCGGTGACAGCTACGAAAACGGCGTATGGTCTGCGCTGGACGCGGAAACCGCCGCAGAGGAAAAAGACCTCTTTTACTGGCTGCATCAGTCCGGCTTCTATCCGCAGAGCCAGTTGGCAACGGCTGCGCGGCTGATGGGCAATTATCAGTCCGGCAGCGTCAGTGTCCAGAACCTTGCCGGGTGCAGCCTGTATCGCTATGAGCCGTGTACGGTGCTGCCGGAACGCGCAGGCTTGACGAAAAACAAAATTCAGCCCTCTACGCTTGAAACAAACGGTCTGCGCGGTGAGCGCGGCTATTCCTACGAGACAGTTTCGGACGCACAGACGATTCTGCCGGAGCTGCTGGACTTCCTGCAAAACGATACGTCGGACGGCGTGAAATCGTACTTACAGATGGAAAGCGCGTACCGCGAATTTGTATATTCCTACGCGCTGACCGTGCCTGCGGAGTTCCGCGCGCAGCTTGGCGCAGTGCTGGATCAATGCTGTGAAAGCTACGGCCCGGCAGACAGCCCGACGAAAGAGCAGGCGCAGACGGCTGCGCTGGCGTTTCTGGAATTGTGCTTTGACGGAAGCGGCAATATTGCGCTGCCGCTGACCGACACGGCGGACGGCACAACGTATCAATACGCGACCGTCGCGGCCTTGGCGCTGCGGTATTACGGCATCCCCGCCCGCTATGTCGAGGGCTATACGGTCAAGGCCGCAGAAAACGAGCCGACGAGCGTGGATGCCAACGAAGCGGGCGCTTGGGTGGAAGTTTATCAGGACGGCATCGGCTGGCTGCCGCTGGCGCTGACACCGGGCCTCGAAGACCTCTCTGCCGAGCAGACCGAGAGCGGCATCAAGCCGGTCGGCGCGGGCAAGGAAGGAAACGGCGACGGCCCGCGCGTGACCGAGGGTCAGGAGCTGGAGCAGGACAACGCAGAGCCGGACAATTCGGAGGACAACACCCCGGATGGCGGCCAGCGGACAGGGCTTCTCCACAAGCCCGCGTTCTGGATCATCCTCATTGTGGCACTGCTGCTTCTATTGCTTGCGGCTGTCTTCATCCGCCATGCGGTCATCCTAAAAAAACGGAACGAAACGTTCACGCAGGAAGACCAGTCCGCCGCAGCCGCCTTCCTGTTTACAGACTGCGCGGCACTGCTGGCAGCAATGGGCTTCAAGCGCGGCACGGGTTCCATGCTGGAGCTTTGTGAAACGGCAAAGGAGCAGCTTGGAGAGGAGTACGCCGCGAAGCTGCACGATATGACCATGTATAACGCACAGGCGCTGTTTTCCAGCCGTGCGATCTCACCGGAGCAGCTCACAGAAATGCGGGCGTTCCACGACACGACGATGGAAAACCTGAAAACACGCTGCAAGCCGCTTCGCAAGCTGCGGCTGAAATGGCTGAATTGTCTCTACTGATGGGAGGTAACCCTATGAAACTGAAACGAATGACCGCCGCATTGCTCCTGCTGGCGATGCTCCTGTCCTGCCTGCCGCTCAGCGTGCTGGCAGCGGACGCAGAGCCGGTCGAAGCGGAGGAAGCCGCAGACGCCGTGCCTGCGGAGGAGATCGTCACGGAAGAAGCCGAAATTTCCACGCAGGCGGTCAATGCAAGCGGATATTTCTATTTTTCCGCCGAAACGGCAAATAAGCTGCTCATTGCGCCGACGCGGATCGCCTTTACGGATGGGCAGACTATCCGGCAGGCGCTGAACGCCAGCAAATACAGCTTTACAACGAATGGCAGCAATCAGTTTATTACGGCGATTGAGGGTGTCAACGGCAACTATACCTATGGCAGTACGCCGGAGGGCGTTGCGCTTGACAGCGCTGCCAATACCGTGACGCATTTCAGATTTAGTGAAGCCTCGAACAGCACACCGTCCTCCGGCCTGCAAACCTTGATGCAGGTCATGGCGGACTATCTGGAAGAAGCTGCCGATGTGCAGAACGCCGCAGCAGACGAATACCAGGCAGCAGTCAGCGGCTATTTGGGCGTTACCAGTGAGCGCGCACAGAGCTATGCAGCTGCGATCACGGCGAAGATCAACGCCTATAAAGCCGGGCAGAATACCCAATACACCGTGACCTTCTCCGACTATTCCGGCAGCAGCTATACCGTGTCTGCAACCAATGACTATGGTAAGCAGTTTGCGGATGCCAACCATACCGGTACGCTCCAGCTTCCGGCAGGCGGCTATACCTTCTATGTCCGGCAGGGCAACCGCATGGTTTCCGGCAAGATCACGGTCAGTGGAGCAATGACGGTAAATGCCAGCCTGCCCACCGGAGACTGGTTCAATGAGAGCAGCCTGCAGATTTCCAGCGGCTACGACGCGGAGTTCGATGCAAACCGCTATGCGTATACGCTGACAGACCATACTGCAACCGTGCAGGTGCCGGACAGCTTCACCGGACGGCTGTATCCATATTTCAAGTTGAACACCACAGGAGCAGCGGTCAAGGCCGTTTACACGGACATAAGCGGTGCAGCCAGAGATAAGGATATTCCGGCTGAGTCTAAAGCGACCAGCATTGACAATGCGCTCTCCCGCGGCGCGGCTGGCAATACGGTCATTCTCCGGGCCAGCAAAGCCGGTTCAGACAACTATACGCAGAGCGTCGATCTGACGCTTCGGCTCGACCGCATGCCGACGCTCGGCAGCCTGCGCGTGACCAACGCCGCAGATACGGCGCAGGCGGCGACAGAGAGCTTCTCCAGCACCAAGACGGAATATACTTATAAGATCCTCGATTCCGAACAGAAACTGAAAATTTATCCAACCGCCACAGTCTCCGGGTCTTCTATCACGGTCAACGGAAACGAGCTGGCCGCAGACGGCAGCGCGACCGTGACGATCTCCGGCGAAACGACGGTTATGATTGCAGTTTCCTCCGGAAACTACACGACGACCTATACATTGACGATCCAACCGGGCCAAGGAAAGAAGGTCACATTCAAGACTGCCAGCGATGTGACGCTGACGGTCGTGAATAAGAACGGCGAAGAACTGGCCTATACAAAAACGACTGGCGCCAGCGGCACGGTCAATTATCTCTACACGCTCGTGCCGGGCGACAATTACTCGTATGTTGCGACGCAAGGTACTTATTACCACGCGCGAAAATCCTTTACGCTTGGCAGCAACGAGGTCATTGAGGTATCGGTCGTACAAGGAGATTGGCTGACTTCATTGGCACTCGGAAACAGTGAAAACACGGGTAGCAAGGGAAATCTTTTCCCAGAAGCATCGTTCTCAAAGAGCACTCATACATACACAGTGAATGTTCCGGATTATTCCAGCGCAGTCTACGCATGGGTAACAGTCGCACGTGGAAGCTGCAACGCCGTATACCCCAGACAAAGCAGCGCAAGTGGAGGTTCAGCTACCGTATCAGTTGTGATTCCGAGTAAACTGACAGGTACAAATCTTATGCAGGCCCTTCTCACTGGCAGTGCTTATAGTAATGTGCTTACATTCAGAGTGTCTTACTTAGACAAAAGCGTAGATGTAACATATTACACAGACTATATGATTTGCCTTGAGCGGACGCTGAGTTTGAAAAATATGAGCGTGAGCGTTCAAGGTGGACAAGTTCTTATGAATCGCAGCGGTGGTACTGGTTTTTCTCGTACTGAAACGGATTATTCTGTTCTCGTTCCGGCTGCAGCATCATCCTTAAAAATTACAGTTCAGACACACACGGACTCCCCTAGGTATGGGGACACAGATAATGGATATCTGGTTTCCGTAAACGGGAAGAATGTGGGAATCGTTGAAAATGCTGGGGCAGTTGAAGTCCCTCTAAATGGCACTGAGACAGACGAAGAAATCAAAATAGTCGTAACCAATATATACAACCAAAATGCTCATACAGAATATCGACTCACAATAAAGAAAGCGGCAACAACTGCCGTTGCATTCCAAACAAATCCGAAGAATGCTTTGATCTATATTTACGAACAGGGCGCTGGAAACCGTGTCTGGCCGACAGACGATGGAATCTTCGCGCTGTCGGAAGGCTTCACTTACTATTGCAGTATTTCGCTGTACGGATATGCTGCACAGGCAGGTGCGCTGCAAATCGTAAATGAAAGCGGTCAGACCGTTCTGCGCTTTGGCGAAGAAGAATATACGGATCCTTCTGCAGTGCCGATTACGCTGCAAAAGGCGGACGCAAACCCCAATATTGTTGATTTTAACGCAGAATGGGCAAACTTCCGCGGCACGGACAGCAACAACGGCGTTACAAGCGCAAAGACACCGATCAGCGCAGCGGACGGCATGCTGTATTGGGCTGTAAAACTGGGCGATGGGTATTCCTCCGATGCAGTCAGCAGCCCTATTCTTGTGGACAACTGCCTGATTGTTTATGCCGGTGAACACATTTACCGCGTGAATAAAGCCACTGGTGTAGTAGAAGCAACGGGTCAGATGGCTGGAAAATCCAGTTTCGCTATCAACGGGCCAACATATTATGATGGCATTCTGCTGGTGGGACTGTCCAATGGACGTATCCAGGCGTTCAGCGCCAAAACGCTGGAATCCCTGTGGCTGTACACCGATCCGCTGGGTGGTCAGCCGAACTGCCCAATCACGATATTGAACGGTTACGCCTATACCGGCTTTTGGAACGGAGAAGACAAAGACGGTAGTTTTGTTTGTGTCAGTTTGACGGATGAAGATCCGGAAAATCAAGCCGAGGAAAAAGCTGCTACATGGCGAATGGTGCAGAACGGAGGCTTCTATTGGGCTGGTGCCTATGCTTGCGATGATTTCGTTATGGTCGGAACAGACGATGGCAAGACAGCCTGCTCGTACCTCTATCTGCTTGACCCGCTGACCGGCAAAGTGCTGGACTCCCGAAGTGGCTTTGACGGCGATATCCGCAGTACGATCTGTTATGACAAAGACACCGATGCATACTATTTTACATCGAAAGGCGGAGGCTTTTACCGTATAAAAGTACAAGGCAAGACGATCACCGCCTGTGACGGAATGGAATTAAAGAATGGAATCAAAGATGAAACGGCCATGAGCACCTCCACGCCGGTCGTCTACAATGGCCGCGCCTATATTGGTGTCAGTGGCACAGGTCAGTTTACGGCATATTCCGGCCATAACATCACGGTCATCGACCTGGAAAACTTGGAAATTGCGTATAGTGTGCCGACACAGGGCTATCCGCAGACGAGCGGTATGCTGACGACAGCCTATGAGCAGGAGTCCGGATACGTTTATGTTTATTTCTTTGACAACTATACGCCGGGTAAGCTCCGTATCCTGCGCGATAAAAAGGGTCAGAACGAAGCAAATTATCTGACATCGGAAACCTTTAATGATGAGACGTACCAGACAGCCTATGCGCTATTCTCACCAAACGGCAAGCAGGCACAGTACGCGATTTGCAGCCCGATCACTGACAGCGACGGCACGATCTATTTTAAGAATGACTCTGCTTTTCTGATGGCCTTCGGCAGAAGCATTGAGAAGATTGAGGTCACAACGATGCCCCAAAAGACGAAGTACACAACCGGTGAAACCTTTGACAAAACCGGCATGGTCGTAACGGCAACGCTTTCCGATGGTTCGACGCGAGATGTGACCGAAATGGTATCCGCGCCGACGGAGCCGCTGACAGATGACATAACGGAAATCTCGTTGGTATTTGGCCGGAATCAAACCATGTATCGTAACCTGCCAAACGGCGAAGCTATGACTGTCGGTAATGAGATCCCAGCAATATCAACGACGCTGCAGATTCGTGTGGGCGATACGACCGATACCGGCGCGCTTGCGGACGATCTTACATGGAGCTTCCGCCCGGCTGTAAATACGCTTTCCATTGACGGCGAGATCCCGGAGGGGCACAAGGTTCTGATTGCCTGCTACGACGACAGCGGCAAGCTGACAAAGCTGGAGGTGCTGACTATCAAGGGCAGTGTGACGCTGCCGGACAGCGCAAAGATCCGCGTGTTCTATATTGACGGCAACAGCAAGCCGCTCTGCGCGGTTGCCGCAGTCCTTGGATGATGGGAGATGCAGCATATGAAACGAATCGGTTCCAGACTGCTCTGCATCCTGCTCCTGCTTTCCCTGCTGCTCTCCCTGACCGCCTGCGGGAAACCGGAAACGCAGCTTGAAAAAACGGCCTGTTACCTGCAAGCGCAGGTGGCTGAGCCGGGGGCAGGTTCCATTGGCGGCGACTGGCTGATTTTCGGGCTGGCACGCTCCGGCGTAAAGGTTTCGCAGAAATACTTCGATACTTATTACAAAAATGTAGAAGCAGCAGTCCGCGAGAAAAACGGAATACTCAGTGAGCGGAAGTACACCGAGTATTCCCGCACCGTGCTGGCGCTGACCGCCATTGGAAAAGATCCTGCCAGTGTGGCCGGATTCAACCTGCTGCGCCCGCTTGCAGATTTTGAACAGGTCGCAAAACAGGGCATCAACGGCACGATCTTCGCGCTGCTGGCGCTGGACAGCGGGAACTATGAAATTCCCGAAAATCCGGATGCCGCCGTGCAGGCAACACGGCAGATGTATGTGGACGAGCTGCTCACGCGGGAGCTGCCGGACGGCGGCTGGACGCTGACCGGCGGCGAGCCGGACGTGGACATCACGGCAATGACGCTGCAGGCGCTTGCCAAATACCGCGAGCAGCCGGAGGTTGAAGCAGCCGTGGAACGCGGCCTTGCCGTTCTTTCCTCCTTGCAGGAGCCGGACGGCGGATATACTTCGTGGGGATCGAGCAACAGCGAATCGGTCGCGCAGGTGATCGTGGCGCTGACGGAGCTTGGCGTGCCGCTGGACGACGAGCGCTTCGTGAAGAATGGCGTTACCGTCGAAGACGCGCTTCTGCGCTTCGCACAGGAAAGCGGCGCGTTCGTTCATGTGCTGGACGGCAGCGGCGGCGACGACGGCATGGCGACCGAGCAGGCATTCTATGCGCTGGCCGCGATCCACCGCGCCAAAACAGGCAAGACCACACTCTATGACATGACGGATGTGATGCAATGAAGCAGTTTTACAGACTGGCCGCACTTTTTCTGGCGCTCCTGCTCCTTTGCGGCTGCGCGGCGGGAAACGGCTACGGCAAGCCCGAACGGAAGGCGGGGCAGGATGAGTACCTGACCGACCCCGTCCCCGAGGGCAAGCCGCAGCCGGTCGAGCCGCAGGACGTGACGGTCGGTGATACGGAATACACCTGTACGATCTCTATTTCCTGCGCGTCGATCCTGGAGCACATGGATCTGTGCGACAAGGAAAAGGTGGAGTTGGTACCGGAGGACGGCTGGCTGCTAAAGCCCGTGGAGGTCACTTTCAAGCAGGGCCAAAGCGTTTTTGATGTGCTCCAACAGGTCTGCAAGGACAACAAGCTCCACATGGAGTTTTCCATGACGCCGATCTATAACTCTGCCTATATCGAGGGTATTGGAAACCTTTATGAGTTTGACTGCGGCGAGGTGTCCGGCTGGATGTATAAGGTCAATGACTGGTTTCCCAACTATGGATGCAGCCGCTACCAGCTTCAAAACGGCGATATCGTGGAATGGGAATACACCTGCGAGCTGGGCAAGGACATCGGCGGCGGCTATGCGACAGGCGGTGACGCATGAGAAACAGAGACACCTTTTCAGGCTACCATCCGACGATCAATTTTCTGTATTTCGCGCTGGTACTGCTCTTTTCCATGTGCCTGATGCACCCGGTCTATCTTGCGATTTCTCTGACCGGCGCGCTGACCTACGATATTTACCTGAAAGGCCGGAAAGCGGTGCGGTTTGCCGTCATGGGGCTTCTCCCCATGGCGGTGCTTGCCGCGCTGGTCAATCCGGCCTTTAACCATGAGGGTGCGACGATTCTGACGTATTTGCCCAGCGGCAATCCGCTGACGCTGGAGTCCATGCTGTACGGCGTAGCCGCGGCGGTCATGCTGGCAAGCGTCGTTCTCTGGTTTTCCAGCTACAACGAGGTCATGACGTCAGATAAGTTCGTGTACCTGTTTGGGCGCGTCATTCCGGCGCTGTCGCTCGTTCTCTCCATGGCGCTGCGCTTTATCCCGAAGTTCAAGGCGCAGATGCAGACGGTCAGCGAAGCGCAGGCATGCATCGGCAGAGATACGAAAAACGGCAGCGTGATTCGTAGGGTTTCTAACGCAATCAAGATCTTCTCCATCATGGTAACGTGGTCACTTGAGAACGCGATTGAAACAGCGGATTCCATGCGCTCGCGCGGCTACGGTCTGCCTGGGCGCACGGCGTTCTCGATCTATCGTTTTGACGACCGCGACAAGGCCGCGCTTGCTTGGCTGATCTTCTGCGGCGCGTACATTCTTTCGGGCTGGTTGGCAGGCGGAATGTATTTTAGGTATTACCCTACTGTTAAAACCGCCTTATGGACGCCATTGACGATCAGCTTCATGTTCGTGTATCTGGCACTTGTTCTTACCCCCGTGATTCTCGACCGAAAGGAGGACAGGCAGTGGAAGTCTTTACGATCCGAAATTTAACGTTTGCATATCCCGAACAGGAGAAAAATGCAATCTCTGACCTTACATTGTCCGTCCAGCCGGGCGAGTTTCTGGTGCTCTGCGGCCCCTCCGGGTGCGGCAAAAGTACGCTGCTCCGGCAGCTCAAAACCGTCCTCGCGCCGCATGGACGCAGAAACGGTGAAATCCTGTTCGACGAAAAAAAGCTCGATGAACTGCCCCAGCGCGAACAGGCTGAAAGAATCGGCTTTGTGCAGCAAAGCCCGGAGAATCAGATCGTCACGGATAAGGTCTGGCACGAGCTGGCGTTCGGTTTGGAATCCCTCGGCTATGATACGCCGACGATTCGCCGCCGCGTTGCGGAAATGGCATCGTTTTTCGGGATTCAGGAATGGTTTTATAAGCCGGTCACAGAGCTGTCCGGTGGGCAAAAGCAGCTCTTGAATCTCGCTTCCGTTATGGTCTTGCAGCCAAAAGTGCTGATTTTGGACGAGCCGACGAGCCAGCTCGACCCCATTGCCGCATCCGACTTCCTTGCCACCCTCGGCAAGATCAACCGCGAATTGGGAACGACCATCCTCCTGACCGAACATCGTCTGGAAGAAGCGTTCTCCTTTGCGTCGCGTGTCGCGGTCATGGACGGCGGTAAGCTCCTTTGCACCGGCACGCCCGCCGAAGTGGGCGCGGAGCTGAAAAGCAGTGGGAACGCGATGTTCCTCGCCATGCCCGCCGCCATGCGCATCTGGGCAGCGTCGGATTCCAAAGCGACTTGCCCCATCTCCGTCTGCGACGGCCGGAACTGGCTGCTCGATTATGCGAAAACGCATGAGCTGCAAGCGATTCCAGAAGAAACAAAAAACGCGCCGAACGGCGAAACCGTCGTCTCGGCGCGGGAACTCTGGTTCAAGTATGACAAAGACTTGCCCGACGTGGTCAAAGGCTTGTCCTTGGAGCTGCACAAGGGCGAATTTCTTGCGCTGCTCGGCGGCAACGGCACGGGCAAGACCACCACGCTCAAGCTGCTGGCGAGGCTGCAAAGGCCGTATCGCGGGGAGCTGACCATCACGGGAAGCGTCGGGATGCTGCCGCAGAACCCGCAGGCGCTCTTTGTGAAATCCTCAGTGCGCGCGGATTTGTTGGAGATTTTACCAAAATCCGAACGCAAATCCGAGCGGCTTGCACAAGTCGTTTCCCTCTGCAAGCTGGCGGAGCTGCTGGACCGCCATCCGTATGACCTTTCGGGCGGCGAACAGCAGCGTGCGGCGCTGGCAAAAATCCTGCTTCTGAATCCGGACATCCTGCTCCTTGACGAACCGACAAAGGGTCTGGACGCGGAGTTCAAACAGGTTTTCGGGCAGATTTTGCGGACGCTTCAAGCGTCCGGTGTCGCAATTCTCATGGTCAGCCATGACATTGAGTTCTGCGCGAAATACGCCGATCGCTGCGCCCTGTTTTTTGACGGAAACATCATCGCGGAGGCCGAACCGAGAACGTTCTTCTCCGGCAACAGCTTCTACACGACCGCCGCGAACCGCATCGCGCGCGATGTGCTGCCAGATGCGGTCACGCCGGAGGACGTCATTCTCGTCTGCGGCGGTGCGGTCAAACCGGAAGCGGCTTTACCGGAATATCAGCGCATCCCGCCCGCACCGGAGAAAGCGACGCGGACGGTGAAAAAGCTTCCGGTCTGGCGAAAAATCCTTGCCGCCGTGTCCGGTGCCGCTTCGCTGGCGCTCATCGCGCAGGCCATCGGCGTGACAGACCTCACAAAGCTCATCGACGCGAACGGCATGACGGCGCTGGCAGGCGGGCAGCTCAAGCTCTACGGCATTTTGCTTGCTGCACTTCTTGTGTTTGCACTGTCCATTGGCCGCAAGGCCGACCGACCGGATTATCTCATCCAGACACCCGTGGAAAAGCGCAAGCTGAAAAAGCGCACCGTGACTGCCACGCTGCTCATCCTGCTTTTGATTCCTCTGACGCTGTTTGTCGGCGTGTACTACTTCGCAGGGCGAAAATATTACTTCATTTCGCTGCTCATTTTGCTGGAATGTATGCTGCCGTTCTTCCTGATTTTCGAGGGCAGAAAGCCGCAGGCGCGGGAGCTGGTTTTGATTGCGGTTCTGGTTGCGCTGAACGTCGCGGGACGCGCCGTGTTCTTCATGCTGCCGGAGTTTAAGCCGGTCGTTGCCATGACGATTCTCGCGGGCGTGGCCTTTGGCGGCGAGACGGGCTTCCTGGTCGGCGCGATGACCATGCTGGTCTCGAATATGCTGTTCTCCCAAGGGCCGTGGACGCCGTGGCAGATGTTCGCGATGGGCATCATCGGCTGGCTGGCAGGAATTTTGTACCGCAAGGGCGTTCTGCGGCGCTCGAAGCTCAGTCTGTGTATCTTCGGCGTGATCGCCTCGACTGTGATCTTCGGCGGCATTATGAATCCTGCGTCAGCGCTTATGTGGTCGAATACGATCAACTGGAAGATCATCATGAGTTATTACATCACCGGCATCCCGGTCGATCTGGTGCGCGCGGTTGCCACGTTCGTCTTCCTCTGGCTCGGCGCGGAGCCGATGCTGGAAAAGCTGGACAGGATCAAAGTTAAATACGGGTTGGTGTACTGATGATTCAAATAATCTATAACATCCGACTATTTTGCTGAGGGCCTTTATTGCAAACAGACGCGAGGCTGGCGGTTTCCCACTCCCCTGCTAAAGCCACAGCATTTTTCGTGGAATCGTTCCCGTTGACCAAGTTCATACTTCCTACCCATGCAGGATGAATATTGACAGCCACCGGATATCATGCTACCATACAGATGTAATTGAGTTTTGCGCCCGTCTGAATGACAACGCGATTTTTCGCATTGCGCACGAGAATCAGGTTTGTATGTTATGCCAGCAATTTGCTTCGCCCTTATCTGGGCGAAGGTGTTGCTGGCATTTTTATATAGATAATATAGCCAATGGCAGAAAGGATGAAGCAATGACAGAATACGCCCCCAATTTAGGGCACGCAGTTTGCTTTCCAGTAAGGAAAGAAATTGCAGCAGTGAACAAGGATATCATGTGAGTAGACTGACAGCGCGCAACAGAATGCGCTGCCGGTCTTTTTTATTTCAGAAAGGGGTACAAACTTGAATTTAGTAGAAAAAATCAATCAGGTCAAAATCAAGGCAGATACACGCATTTCAGGAGCCGACAGGGCCTTTTGCGAACGCCAGCAGCGCGCCTATGATGCAGCACGGGAGGCGCTGAGAGAATTGGATTTTACATGGACAGACTGCATCTCACAGCAGAAAATGATCCTGGATGGTGAGCAAGCATATACATACTATCTGGGAAACGACTGCAATCTGAAGACGGCCTGCTTTCGGGATGAACTGGAACGTTTACATGAACATTTCATCAACAGATTGACATCATATTTTGCACGTACATATAGTGTCGATCTCTCCGCGCAAAGCATCACAGAGCGATTACTGCCATCTAACAGCAGCAAAGGTATCTTTGAACGGGAAAAAGCAGAAGAAGCAGAGGCTGCATACCATAAAGCCATGCGTGAGCTTGCGCTGCGATACACCGACGTGCTGGATCAGATCTTCATTCAGCTTGGTGGACGCAGTTTTCAGGAAAGAGCGTTCTGGGAAATACAGCAGCGCTGCTGCAGCGCAGTATGGAACACATACAAAAACGAACCGCAGTATGTTCAGCAAAAGGATATCATTCATTTTTATTGTCACTTCTGCAGCTGTGACGCAGATTGGACACCGCCGCGCTGGAGTATGACTGACCGCGCAAAGAATGTTTTGTGGGGTGTCGTCCATTTTGAAACCGGAAGCTATACAATGGTGCCTGCCGTACTTTCTGATTTTTTCTCTTATCGGGATGTAAGGCAAGCCTGTACAGACTTCCATGGATACAGTAAGCTTCGGCAGATTCGTCTGTTCAAAAACGGAAGAATGGATATCCGGTTCGCGAGCAGCGAATTGGCAGAACAGTTTATTGACATCTACTTGAGCGCTGCATATTCGTGAGGTGCGGAATATGAAATATCCTTTACCAACAGAACCGATTCCACAGTCCGCGCGCAAGCAAATCAATGAAAAGCTGCTGTATCTGATCGATAATGATACCTGCGCAGCATATGACGTATCCAAAGCCGACGTGTTTCAGGCGTATACCGGACGAGGCGGCTTGCATGGGCTGCAGCGCAGCGATTATAACAGCTATGCGGCATACAGCGAAGCAAAAAAAGAAGCAGAAAATGGGCAGGTGTTTACGCCCGCGCGTCTGTGCCAGTTTGTTGTGGATTGCCTGCACATTGGGCAGGATGATCTGATCGCGGATCTGACCTGTGGGATGGGAACGTTTTTTAACTTTCTTCCGAATGAACGCAATGCTTACGGGTGTGAACTGGACATAGACGCCTATAAGGTGGCAGCGTTTCTGTTCCCACAGGCACATCTGGAAAATAAGGATGTCCGCCGCTATACGCCGGGCGTGCAGTTTGATTATATCCTTGGTAATCCACCATATAATCTGCGCTGGTGGGTGGAAGAAGGGAAAAACTGTCTTTCGCAGTTTTACTACTGTATCAAGGCCGCAGAACTTCTCAAGCCGCTTGGTATTCTTGCAATTATCGTACCAGCATCGTTCTTGAACGATTCATTTTCTGATGGCGCAATGATCTCGGCGATGGAAAATGCGTTCAGTTTCCTTGGACAAGCTGCTCTGCCAGAAAACGCATTTCAGGATATGGGTGTCGCACAATTTCCAGTCAAGCTGCAATTCTGGCAGAAACGCAGTCAGACCATGCCGGATGCACACCGTTATCAAATGGAAAGTATGGATCTATCTGATGGATTCTCTGCGGAACAGGCGCTGCAGATCTACAGCGAAATGATCCAACCGGCGCAGGAACTGCTGAAGGAGAACCGTGCGAAGATCCTGCGAGAGCTTGCGCAGCGCAGAGATACGTCTGAGCAATTCTTATATCAGGTTCAGAAAATGCTCTATCAGATCAAGGCGCATCCGCGGATACGGGATTCTTACGCAAGCTGCATGGAATATGTGCGCCGCTTTTATACGGAAACACAGCCGAGCAATATGGATTATAAGGAATGGTGCCAGAAACGTCTGACTGAAGCCAAGGTGCTGGCGTATCTGCGCAGAGTGCTGAAAAAACAGAATGCGCAGCCAGGTGAAGATGTGATCCGATTGGTAAAGCGTGACGGCTGTTTTGCATATAAGGCTTATAATGCAGCAGCGCGGCGGCGAATGCGTGAGAACCAGCGAACGGTTTTGCCAATCTATCGGGCGGTAATAGCCGGCAGCACAGATCTGACGCCAGCGTATGCGCGGCTGATTCGAAGAAAGCATAGAGCATATTTGAATCAGAGCCAGAAGTTTTCAGAGATGCAGCAGGATACGGACATTGCAGAATGGCTGGAGGATTTTCAGCTTTGGGATCAGGCGAATTGTGAGCTGATCTGTTTGAACGAGAATCAGCGCCGTGATCTGAATTTGGTATTGCAGAAACAGTATGCCCTGTTACAGTGGGAACAGGGCAGCGGAAAAACGCTGGCTGGAATTGCAGTCGGACGATATCGAATGCAGCGGCAGCATCTGTATTGCACTTGGGTCGTATCATCAGCGATCTCGATTCGCAACAACTGGGACGGCGTACTTACCAACTACGACTTGCCGTATGTATTTGTAGAGCAGCTGCGCGATCTGGAACGGATTCATCGGGGCGATTTTGTTCTAATCACAACAAATGCACTTGTAAAATACAAACGGCAAATCAAACGCTGGATGCGGATACACGGGCATAAAGCAAACCTTGTGCTGGATGAAAGCGATGAGATCACAAACCCGTCAAGCGCCCGTACAAAGGCAGTGTTGTCCTGTTTCCGCCGATGCCGGGCAAAGCTGCTTACGACGGGAACAAGTACGCGGAACAATATTGTGGAATTTGCACCGCAGCTGGAGCTGCTTTACAACAACTCGTTCAATATGATTTCATGGGTGCCTTACATATACAGCACCGAACGAGACGGCGATATGACGACAAAGAGCAATCCGTATTATGGCGCACCAATTCCAGCGTACCGAAAGGGATATGCACTGTTCTCTGCATCTCACCTGCCAGAGAAAATCACAGTGTTCGGCGTCGGGCAGTGGACGCAGGATATTTACAATGCGGAGGTGCTGCGCGATATTCTGGACAAAACGGTTATCACCCGTTCCTTCAGGGAGATCGTTGGACGGGAGATCCGGCGGCTCCATCAGGTTCCGATTCCGTTTACCGAGGCGGAGCGAAATGTATGCAAAAAGGCAATCGAAGAATTCAATCAGTTGCGGGCAAACTATTTTGCGACGACGGGAAATTCCAGAAAAGACGCGATGATGCGGCTGATTCAGCAAATTACGCTCCTGCTTCGGATCAGCGCCGCTCCCAATACATTGATGGAGTATGTGGGTGACCTGCCCGGAAAGCTGAGAAAAACCACCGAAATGATTGCACGATGGGATCAGGAGATCGTCGCGGTCGGTGTGCGCCACGCGGTAATTCTGAACGCTTATGCGGATGCGATACGAAAAGCCATGCCGGACCGCCCCTTGTTTCTGGTAACAGGCGCGACGACGAGCTTTGCCAAACGGCGTGCGCTGCGAAAAACGCTCAGGGAGAGCAAAAACGGAATTCTGCTTTGCACACAGCAGAGCCTTCCAAGCTCTGTCAACTTTGAGTTTGTGAATAAGATCATCATTCCGGAGCTGCATTATAACAATGCGCAGATGAGCCAGTTCTATATGCGATTCGTTCGCTATACCTCGACCGAATGGAAGGACATCTACTTTCTGACCTATGAGGACAGTATCGAGGCCAACCTGCTGCAAATGGTGTTGGCAAAGGAACGAATCAATCTGTTTATGAAAGGTGCAGACGCGGATCTGGACGAGGTCTACAAAAAATTCGGAGTCGATTACAATTTGCAGGCGCAGCTTCTCAGCCGCGAAGCAGATGCGGACGGCCGGATGCGGATTCGCTGGGGGCAGCAGCAAATTGCCTAAGCGCTTTTTACAATACTGGCATTCAAAAATGTGCAGTTCTCAAACGAGGACTGCACATTTCGTATATAATCGTGCCGGAATAGAATCTTTCTCAGCGCTTAGAAAAATATTTGCCGATAAGAACGAATAAAATCACCCCCAATAGAAAAAACCGCCTGGCTTCTCGTTGAAACCAAGCGGCTGCGTTAGAATATTTGCTTTTAAGGAATGAAATCAGATCATCCACACAGGGACGATATATGTGCTGCTGTCTATTGCGCTTAATGTCTCCCGAAGGCAGATGATTGCGCCTGTGCCTCTCGGCACGGAGGCCTTATCCAGCAGCTTGAAAGCGCCCGTAATCTGTGTGGGCGGATTGATGCTTTTTTTGATCTCTATGGGATGAAGCTGTCCGTCGCTCTCCATAATTAAGTCGATCTCGTTGCTGTTCTTGTCCCGATAATAATGCAGCAGGCAGTCCTTGGCGCTGTTGCTATAGGTCTTCATAATTTCCGACACAACATAGTTTTCCAGAATCGCTCCGTTGATTGCCCCGTTCATCAGAATTTCAGGGCTTGAATACCGGGTCAGATAGCAGACCAGACCTGTATCGAAGAAATACATCTTCGGGGTTTTGATCGTCCGCTTCAGAAGATTATTGGAGTAGGGGTGCAGGAAGAACACAATTCCCGATTTCTCAAGCTCCTTCATCCAGCGTTTTGCGGTATCATCACTGACGCCCACATCCCCGGCGATGTCATGCAGGTTTAACATCTGGCCGCTTCTGCAGGCGGCAGCACGAATGAAGTCGGCAAACATCACCTTATCCACACCGGGAATATCGGTGGTCACATCTCGGTCGATATAGGTCTGAATATAGCTGCTGTAAAAGACATCGCGGTCTTTATATTTGCCGCTCCTGTGGCCGGGAAGCGCACCGTCCCAAATCCTTTGATATATCTCATTTGGTGTGGCCGGAGAAAGCAAAGTCTTGCGCTTCTGCAATTCGTCAAGCTCCAGCGAAAAGGGCGAAACATCCTTTGCACCGCAAAGCTCCGACTGCGACAGTGCGGACATATGAAGGATTGCGGTTCTTCCGGCCAAGGATTCCTGCGCAAGCTCCATCAGGCGATACGCCTGGGAACCGGTCAGCCAATAGGAGCCGGGGTCAGCGCCGTTATCCACAGCGATCTTGATATACGAAAACAGCTCCGGTGCATACTGAACCTCATCAATGAGAATCGGCGCGGGATGCAGCTTCAAGAACATGGCTGGATCTGTTTTGGCAAGTCTGCGCTCCTCCAGATCGTCCAGCAAAACCTCGGCTCGTGCCGTACCCTCCATCAGATGCCGCAGCATGGTGGATTTCCCGACCTGACGCGGGCCGGTCAGCAGCACACAGGCGTACTCCTCATTGATTGTAATAAACTTCTTTTCAAGCTGTCTCTCAATATACATTGCGCCGCCTCCTTTTGGCCAAAATACGATGCACCTATATTTTAGCCTAAACGCAGTGGGAAGTCAACAGATTTAAGGCTAAAATACGATGCACTTATATTTTAGCCTGCACAGGCAGCGATTATGCGTGTCTGCAACAGGCATCAGCCTTGTCCTCACAAAATAAAGCACACCTGCCCTTCGATTACAGTCTAACAGAACCAAAGGGCAGGTGCGAGTGTGCGAATTTCCGAATCGCGCGGCCAGTGCGATGGATCACGAGTTATAGATCTGTGATTTGCTTTCGCTTCTACAGGAATAATCTATTCGCCTGTATACACTGCTCTGCGTTTGGTCGCTTTTCAATACAGCGTCCACCAGTAGTCAAATAAGCGGCGATAGAAATTCCCCTTTGCCGGTGCGTTCCGGCATCTGCGAATCCTCCGACTGGTCTCTCGCTTGATCCATCTCTGGCAGTTGCTGTTCTTGGGATACTTGATGTACTTGCCTGTATGCAGCAGTGTCTGTCCATCAAAGCCCCAGTCGATATATCCACGATGCGGAGCATAGCCGCCATAATTTATAATGCGCAGCAGCCTGTCACTCTTTTGAATGTCTCGAACGCGGCGCAGTCTGTGGCGGTCTTTGCTTTGCAGATGCGCTTCGGATACTTCATTCTCCGTGAGCTTGGCAATCTTCTCGTTTAATGCGGTTTCGGTCATAAGCTTTCCCACTCGGTACGCTGCGCGTCACGGGTGATACCCCGTACCAACTTCCGCGCCGCTTGCTGTGAAATTCTTTCTGCGCCCGCTTGCTCTGCTTCTTCAGCGGTACTGTACTGACCATAATTCATCTCCCCCAATTTTACATTTGAATTACAAAGCGTGTTTTCATCTTGCGTTTTGCTGTCGCCTCTGGTATTTTGTAATATCACAAATCTAAAGGAGGCAAGCAAAATGGGCATGAAAGCATACCCCGTGATTGATCCCGTCGCAACGGGAAACAACATCCGCCGTCTGCGCATGGAGCGCGGCCTGACCGTCCGGGAGCTGCAAAGCTACTTCGGCTTTGAAGAACCCCGCGCAATCTACAAGTGGCAGAAGGGCGAGAGCCTGCCCACAGTAGACAATCTCTATGCGCTCGGAACACTCTTTGAGGTTCCGATGGATCAGATTTTAGTTCCTGTTATAAAACTGCATATCGTCAGTGAGCAGCAGGCCGAGCCATGCTGCTCACATCATTTTATCCCCGGCTATTTTGGATACGGCAAACGTCCGATGCAGCTTCTACCATTTGCTCCGTCTGCATTGCCTGCTGCGTGACAGATCACGCGCTCAGCTTCGCACACGGAAAAAGATCAGAATTTGATCGTTATTGATCTCGTAACCAGCGAGTCAGGCTTGCTTGCCTTACATATCATATGGAGATGTCAGTTTGGATGCAGGAAAGTGTGTGATATGGAAAAGGCGGTTCTGACGGAAGAACGTCTGGCGAGGATAGAGGCGTGGAACGCTTCTTTTCTTCATGTTTTGAAAGCTCGTAGGGTGAGCCGAACCAGAATATCTTTCTAAAAACGTGCAGCGTTATCGTTCATCTGCACCTGAACCGGTATTTGCATTCTCCTGGCTTGCCGCACCCAAAATAGCCGGGCTGCGCCTGGGCGTTATGCTCCGGCGTTTTCTGTATAGGTCTCGAACGCCTCTGCAAAGCTGGCGTTCACATCAAAGGGCGGTGCGTAGTCCACCTTCGACGTGACTAGGCACAGATCGATTCTGGTGGAAGTCTCATCGGCTTGCTGATTGAGCTTGCCGAGTGCAGCACGGATGACCTTGCGGTCGTAGTTGATCGTCGTCACCCGCCGCACATCGCAGCGGTAGGAGATCTGATTGCCCTCAGCGTTGAACCGGTAGCCGGTGCCGCCGCCCGTGATCGTTTGCTCGGAGCTGCGCAGATCATTCATCCGCTTGAATGTGCGGGCAATGCTCTGCCGCGTGGCGTTGAGGCTGACCGCGCTGTCCATGTCGATGTCCAGCTCGGATTTTGCCTTGCGGATGGCAGCGAACAGCTTGTCCTTCTCGTCCAGCAGGAACAGGAGGAAACGGGCAATGTCCGTGATTTGCTCGTAATACTCCGTTTCCGGCACGGCAAGAACGGTTTCGTCCTCCGCTTCTGCCATGACCTTATGGCGTAGATAAGTGTTTTCGACCCGCGTGACATTGGAATCGCGGTCGAGGATGCCCTGCGCTTCGTCCAGAAAGGACTGGAGCTTGTTCTGGTAGCGGAATGCTTCTTTCAGATTCATGCTTTTCACCTCTGGCTTGAAAATTTGTTTCTGTCTGTATTTTAACTGCCAGATTTGAAAAAGTCATGGAACTTGTGGTTCACCTTGTTTGAGCGATTTGAAGTCCAATTCTGCGGCTATCTTCTTCGCGTTATCAGAAAAAACGACAATGTACAATAAGCTGCGCAAAAAGGAGAACGCATAAAAGAAGACATAGCTTGCGGGCTCTGGCAGAATGAAGTCACAAGACATCATTCTAAAAGGAGACAGCAAACTATGTCCGAGAAGATTGTAGAATTCAACGTGGAAATTATCAGGGGTCAGATCAAGGAACTGGTTCGCGGCAGCGTAGAAGAAACGCAGAACGAACTGCTGGAGAAAGAGATGGAGTTACTGGCGCAGGCCGTGTGCTGCGAGTGCAGCGAAATCCACCAGAGCTACCGCAGCGGGCGCTATGACTGGCTGCTTCACCACAACCTCCGGCGACGTCACGCTCCATAGCTGCGGCTCAGGGACGTGTCCTTCAAAACAGCTATCACAAGGTATTGCAGTCAGTGGTGAGAACGGAGCAGCGCTGTTGTTTTGAGATTGACACTCATCAGGTCGCGCTGGGCCTCTCTGGACATCTGACAGGTTGGTATCAGGAACGTCAGCGCTTTTTGGATCTGCTTGAGATCAGCGGCAGATACCCGGCCTGCGTGCAGATGCTCCAGCACATGAATATAGGAATCCTTCAGCGCGGCGGATACGGCCGGACGAAGAAAGTAGTTGGAAATCAGGCCGCCAATCAAGGCGGCTTCGTTATCAGTGTACTGCATGATGCTCCTCCTTTGGTCGTTGGCGTCAAACAAACGGGAGTATGATACCACAAGATGCTGTGGCTGGCTATGCGCGAAGTGACGAAATATACGATAAAAATTTGGTGTAATTCAGACTTGACATCTGCTGAGGGCATAGAAAAGCCGTGCGGTTCGATTGAAACCGCACGGCTGCTGCTTTTCTATACCACTTTATGATGTGGGATTAAATCAGTTTCTCATATTGTCTTGCGCCATAGAAAAAGTGCAGGACATATACGCATTGCGTCTGCTCATCGACACGGTAAAGCATCACATAATTTTTAATCACAACCTTGTGATACCCCATACGATGCAGCCGGAGATTGTGGGAGAGTTCATACATATACGGCGTGTGCTTCAGCGCTTCATACACAGATAAGACTTCCTCAACAAATGCGGTCGCCGCTGTTGGATTCTGAAGCTGAACAGACAGGTATTCAAGAATATCGGAAAGCTCCCGGTCAGCACGATCAGTGATCGTGATATTATACATGGTACTTTTCCCGCAGCTTTTGCAGCGCAGCAACGCCATCTTTTGTCTTCCCGTTTTTCACTTCTTCTTCTGCGATAGCCAGCTTTTCATACAGCTCCAGCATCATGAGTTTCTCTTCATAGGCTTTCATGCTCATCAGAACCATATCGCCGTAGCCGTTTTTTGTTACATAGATCGGTTCTGTTGATTCATTGCACATCTGCGAAATGGCAGCTGTATTTTTTAGGTCACGGATCGGAATAATACGCGGCATTGCAATCGCCTCCTTGTGGCATAATCATACCACAATTATGCGCTAGATGCAAGAAGATATGCTGGCTTATGCTGGCTAAGAGTCCTTGCTCATGTTGGCAAGGAACCGGATATGCAATGCAAGCATCCGCCTCGTGCGGTCAGAAACGATGGCCGTATAGGTCTGTTCTTTTGCCATGGCGTCAGGCTCCTGCAATCACGCTGTCCAGATACGTATCCAGTTCATCGACGGTGCAGCCGGTTCTGCCTGCAAGCCGGTCTTCCTCAACAGCCAGAAGCTCTTCCCGGAGCTTCAGCATTTTTTTCTGGCGGTTGAAGGATTCAATATCCATGACGGCCAGATCGCCCTCGCCGTTTTTGGTCAGATAGACCGGCTCCGCTGTTTTTCTGCAAAGCTCGGCAATTTCATTGTAGTTCTGGCGAATGGCCGCTGACGGACGAATGTTCATATCGTTGCCTCCATATAGCATGATTTTGCCTTCATTACATTCTTCACTGTGCTATCTTGGCAATCGGCCTATCTGGCACCCAGTATCACTCCAACAGCTTCGTGTAATCCCGGCGGGCATAAACCACCCTGGCAATCGTCACGCGCTTTTCTGTCTCGGACACCCAGTAGAGCATCATATAGTTCTCAACGAGCAGCTTTCGATACTCGTGCTTTAACGGGCGCAGCGGCGTATAGGCTGGCTGCGCATACGGAAAATCCCGCAGACTTTCTCCGGCCTCGGCCAATCGTTCCGCAATGCGCTCTGCCGCTGCTGGATTGTTCAGCTCCCGTGCAATATACAGGACGATCTCTACCATGTCCTGCACGGCAGACGGCAGATACTCGACGTTATACAACCTTCGATCCTCCGATGGCGTCCTTCATGGCTTTCAGAACGTCCTTGGAGGAATAGCGTTCGCTGGACAGCTCTGCTTCGCGCTCGGCGGCTTGCAGTTTGAAGTAAATCTCGCTTTCAAATTGCAGATTTTCAAACGCTTCCATACTCAGAACGACCATATCACCGTAGCCGTTTTTCGTCAGGAACACTGGCTGCGCGGTTTCGTGGACGGTTTTGGAGATCTCCGCAAAGTTGTTTCTCAGGTCGGAAACCGGACGAATCATGTTCATAGTATCAGCCTCCTTCGTTTGCAGTTTAGCATAATTGCGCTAAGATTTCAAGTCTGCGTCTATTGATATATGTTACCCCTGTTAACCCACACGGCAGCGTAATCGTTATTGTGCTGCATGAGGCCCGTATGAATCTGACCAGCATATACAGACGTCCAATGGCCCCTGCTTCTATCATTCTCTGTTTTTCGTGGACAATTCAAACAGCAGCAAGCTAGAATCCGTTCCAAATCATTCTGCCGCGATACTGAAAACACTCAGCGTCGCAGCAGTCCGCCGGTGTCAAATCCGCAAGCCGTTTCCTGTTCCGTGAAATGAACAGGTCAGAGTCCATGGGCGGATGCGGCACTTGATCGCGCAGGAGTTCATCGACAGCGACCAGCCTGCCATATGTGAATGGCTCATGCTCCTGCAAATACTGAAAAAAGTAGTTCCTGTGAAATGGGCAGAAGCAGCAGGCGGATGCCTTGGTGTCAAGACCCCAAGCATCAAGAATATAGGCGTAGTTGTCTGCACGGGTCAATTTCATCTCGACCAACGGAAAATGATTGGTCAGCATCGGATTCGGGCTTTCTTTGCAGCGGTGGCGTTCTTCAAAGCTGAATCCCATGTGCATCTCGTGCGCTTTTCTGTCTTCATCGCGGAGCTTTTGGCCCTTTCGATAGCCGAGCACCTCCCAGCGGAGAAACTTTGCAATCTGCGCCACCTTATAGTCCAGCGTACAGTTTCTCGGCATCCGGGATTTGTGGCCATCAGAGCGAAGCGTCCACCATGGAATACTGACGACGCGCCGCTTTCCAAAGTTCTGCATGAGATCGTTGTATAGCGGCGTATGCAGCATTTCATACCGAAGACCGGCATCCTGACAGGCCTGATGAACAAACTCGGCTTGCCGCATGACCCATGGCGGTTCAAAGCCGAGATCACAGAATACGACAAGGTCATATACGGGAACCAGCGGGTATGGATGGGCGCGGCCCTTCTGCGCTGCGTTTGCATTTTCACAGGACATCAGAGCAAGTGCCGTAGACTGCATACCAGCTCCAAACGAGAGTATTTTCATAGCAATAAGCGCAGTAGAATGAAGCTGCACATGATGCTGGAAACATCAGAAAATATGCTCATGCCGCTTTCGCTGCCTCTTTTGGCTGAACGCACTCAACAGAAAAAGGAACACGGGAAAAGAACGGCGCATTTTCCTCCATGTACTTCTGTGCGGCCTTTTCCGTTCTGAATTTCCGCACGGTTGGAATCGTTGGATCGTCGGTGCGGATGGTCATGACGCCGTGCCGTGTCCGCTTTACGAAGTATCCGCTCCATGCTTTCAGGACATAGAATTGCTTCAACTTATCAAATTTTGACTGCTTTCTGACACGCGGCGGATGGTAGAAGCTGCGGCAGGAATCAAAACGGATGTCAGCGTTCTGCTCACCGATGCGGGAAAGCGCAGTCAGAAATGCTTCTGTTGTGGAAGCATACGTCTTTTTCTGTGTATTCCGGTCCGTAAGGACGATGGAATTTCCGTATTGACGGTATTCCTCAATCGTGTGCGCGTTCTTCAGACCTGCAAGAAACCACCGCTGAAACTCACCGGCTTCAAAAGCGCTGTTTCGGCTCCTGCGCATTCCGCCGCGGTTGCTGTTGCTGAAGCCTTCATAGGTTTCCGCAATCTTCTGGATCTCCTCGCTTGTAAACAGCAGCCTGCCCCGATATGGAAGATCCAGAACAGACCAGTAACGCTCCGCGACCTCGCGCCCATGCGCATTAAATTCATAGGTGTTGGTCGATCCGCGGCAGACAAGCGGAACAAACAGATTGCCAACAGAAACAAATGCCTTGTCGTAATAAATTTCACTGCTCATATTCGTAAAAACCTCTTTTCCTTTTATAACTGTGGGCGGCACAGAATCATTCTGTGCCGCCCGGTTTGTGTGCTCAGCCTGCGAGCAGTGCCTCAAACTCTTCCTCTGTCAAGGTTGGAACGCCGAGCTGCTGCGCTTTTGTCAGCTTGCTCCCGGCTTTTTCACCGACGATTAGATAGTTTGTCTTTTTTGTCACAGAGGATGCCGGAATCGCGCCGATCTCCAGAAGCTTATTCTGGATGCCGTCGCGCGTATAATGCTCCAGCTTGCCGGTCGCCACAACGATTTTGCCGTACAGCGGGGATTCTTTCGTAATACTCATAGGTGTCGTCTCCTTTATGAATTGAATTTTTTCCAACAGCGGACGCCAGAGCTTTGCTTCTTCTGCGTCCGCGTACCATGTGTAAATGTTCTCCTGCATCACAGCGCCGAAATCGGGCAGCTGCGTGAAATCAAAGCCCTTTTGAATGGCGGCTTCAAACGCCTCCCATGAACCGGCGAAGCAGCGCTCAAGCGCCCGACCGGCATGACGGCCGACGGTTGGAATACCGAGCCCGGCAATGAATTTTGCCAGCGTGCAGGTGCGGCTTTTCTCAATGGCCGCTTGCAGCCGCTCGAAAGACTTTTCACCGAAGCCATCCGTTTGAAGGATCGCGTCGCGATGCTGCTCCAGTTCATACAAATCTGCAAACGTATGGATCCAGCCATGACCGATCAGCTTTTCTAGCGTCGTCTCTGACAGACCTTCAATATTCATCCGGCTTTTATCGCAGAAGTGGACGAATTTTTGTACCAGCTTTGCTGTGCAGCTTCGATTCCAGCAGAAAAGCTGATGCGTGCCGCCGGTCGTTTCGCCAACCTCCAGCGCTGCGCCGCAGCAGGGGCAGGACATGGAAAGCCGGTATGTACCGCTCTTTGTCAAATTGTCCGCGATTTGCGGAATGATCATATTCGCGCGGTATACCCGAACCGTATCACCGGAACCCAGCTGAAGCGCACGGAAGTTGTCCAGATTGTGCAGGTAGGCGCGGCTGACCGTTGCGCCGTCCATGCTGACGGGATCGAACCGCGCAGTCAGGCTGACCATTCCGGTGCGCGTCGTTGCAAGCTCCACGCTTCGGAATGTAGTTTCATACAGCTCATCTGCCCATTTGAGCGCGATTAGGCGGTTTTCATGGTGCCCGGTAGCGCCGAGACTTTTGCCATACGCAAGATCGTCATATTCCATGATTAGACCGTCGACAGGGTATTCGAATTTGGCCGGCTGCATACTGGAAATAGCAAGCTCCAGATCATGGGCGGTGCTTGAAGACGGCAGATAAAGATACGGAACCACACTGAAGCCGCAGTACGCCAAAAGCTTCTGCTGCGCGTGCTTGCTGCCGGATTCCAAGCTGTCGCTGACCAGATCGAATGCCCAAAATTCCAGCATCCGCTTCTGCGCTTCCGAAGCGTCCAGCTTTCGCACGCTCCCGGCTGCCAGATTTCGAGGGTGGCTGTAGGCATCATCCAAGTCCGCATTGATGGTGTCAAAGTTCTTCCATGAAATAACGCCCTCTCCGCGAACCTCAAATGCCTCTGAAATGGGAATGGTCAGCGGTACATTGAGAAAGGTCTTTACGGTGTGGGTGACGTCCTCCCCGATGATACCGTCGCGGCCGCGGGTAATGGCCTGCTTGAGATGTCCGTTTTCATATCGGAGGACAAGTGTAAGTCCATCCATTTTCCATGAAAGAAGGACATCCCGGCCGGATGCAAAACGGATCAGATGATCGATGGATTTTGTTTTTGCAGCAGAAAGCATGGGCTTTGTGTGCCGAACCTCTGCCAATGTTTCAAGTGTTTCGCCGGCGACATGCTGTGTGGGCGAATTGGACAGGATCACACCGCTATGCTCCTCCAGCGCAACCAGATCGTCCATCAGGCGGTCATATTCCAGATCGCTCATGATTGGCGCGTCATGCTTATAGTAGGCGGTATCCGCTTGCCGGATCTGCCGGATCAGCTGATGCATTCGTTCATAGATCGGTTCGTTCATTCGTTATGGTTCACTCCTTGTATCGTATATTGTTTCTTTCTCATGCCGCTTCCTTTTTTGCGTTGTGGACTGCCAAAATCAGATCCCGCATACAGTCAAAGAATTTCTGTGAGCATGGACTCTTTTTTGCGCGGTAGTAGGTAACGGAGCCGCAGAAGTCCTCCTGAACGGTTGCACTTGCCAACCGCTCTTTGATCCATCCCTGTGTGCGGAGCGGCACGTCAATGTGATATTCGCGCATCAAATACAGAATCAACGAGGTTTCCACAAACGAGCCATCGTCTTTGTAATAGCAAAGCGTATCGTTTTTCAATGTGCCGCCGCTGCGGATGATTTGCAGCGCGGCGCCGACAGCTTTTTCTTTTTCTGTATTGACAGACTGCTGGTACACACGATCCTGCTCCGCAATCTGTGCCTGCCGCATTTCATCCTCCTGCTGCTTAAGCGACCGATAGATTTTGGAAAGCTGTATGCAGTGGTCAAGCTCATCCGCCATCAATGCACCGACATAATCCGGGAAGGTCTTGCCGCCGTTTTCCTTGCTGGCGGTATACCGCATAAGATGCTCATTGAGGATACCGTGGATATAGTCCGCCTGCCGGGGTGATTCTTTGCCCAGATGGTAGATCACAGTTCTCTCGATTGCGACAGCTTCCTCAATAGCGCTCTTTTGCAGACTGTCAAAATACGTTCTCCGCTGTTCTGCACCGCCATACAGTTCCCGCATAGCCGGCAAATACCCACAATGTTCGGTCAGAAAATATTCTGTCATGCCAAGCGGTGCGAGGTATCCGTGGATCTCAACGTATAGCAGGTAGCGGTCAGATTCTACGCGGGGATAGTCTATATCTGGCGTTCCTGCTTTTGTCCAAAGACGATAGCGGTGCTCCCCATCGGAAACATCATAGAGGTGGACAGCACGGATTCTGCGGCCGCCACAGTTAAACATGCCGTTACAAAACAGCGGCATCATCAGCTTTGCATCAGACATCCGGCACCCCTCCATTCATAATGCAGCATGCAGGAACAGAGATGTCCACGTCAATTACCATCAGATACTCCTCGGTGAGATGTTCGTAGCGCCAGCTTGCGTGTAAGTAATGCTGCAAAAGCGCCCGGGAGAACTCCATGCTGAAAGAGCGCGTCTGGTTAGATTCTTCTGGGATCAGATCAGGAAAGTCTACCGTGGTTGCGGAAAGCGCATCCAGCAGACTGTGAAGCTCCGGGATGGAGAACCTTCCGTTTATCGACGCAACGCACCAGTAGTCATAGTCTTCTACCATCCTGCACAGCTGAATCGGACGCTGCAGCAGCGTTGTCAGGTGCTTCGAGAGAATGGATGTGCAATCTTCCCAGCACAGAAGGACTGCGCCAGTGATTCTGGATTGACTCATATAGAACCTCCATTTTGGGCCAGCTGTTCCTGCAGAAATGCAAGCAGCTGGCGTTGATTGTGTTCAAACTGCTCCTGAAAGGGCTTGCTCAGGTCGTAATTCCAGTAGCGGTAAAACAGAAGCTGGAACAGCGAATGCTCGACCTGCGCAGGCGTCATTTGCTGGAGCAGCTTGCCATACTGCCGGATCGCCGCGTAATCGGCTTTCACAAAGCGGCGGACATCCTTGGGAAAATTCTCATAGAACCAGTCGCTGACTCGGATGCGGCCTTTGCCGAAGTGACCGGGGTAATCCGTGCAGAGAAAATACTCGAAGTCCTTACCGCGCCGCCCTGCATCCACTGTGAATGGGTACATTCGGCAGGCGCGCGGCCGATGTGCATAGACGCTGCAATGATTCCCGTTTAGGAAAATGCAATGTTGATCTTCGCCCACGGCGTTCAGCAGAAAAATCGGAAAATACGGTTCCAGCGGCATGGGGTGCGCATATTGTGCGCAGATATCTTCCGGCCTGACGGATTGCGCCTCGCACTGAAAATGAAGCGCAAGCTGATAAACGTCGTATGGCTCCAGCATGACCTTGTTTTCTACATGGCGGCAGCAGGCGCTGCATCGCTGGCACTGGAACGCGATCTTTTGATTCCCGGAAACCGGGATAATCTGTTCGTTCATAAAACCTCCTATGGAAAAACCGCAGCCACAAAAACTGTGGCTGCGGTCGGCGGGTCCGGCGGCGATCAGACGGGAGATCGCCGCCGGGGGTTCATTCATGCAGCGACGGCCATCAGAATTGACGCCGCAACTGCTGCTTGAAGCGGAGAAAACTTCACATGGTAGTGGGTATTCAGCGTTTCAAACTTTGCTTCCTGTTCATTTTGCACCTGGATGGACGTGACCAGCGAGGTCAGAATGAACTGCCCTTCGTGGTCGATGAGCGCGCTGCTGCCGACTCTCAGCGGCCGGAGCAGACGCCCGTGGAGCATCCTTGTGTGCTGATCCTTCATTTTTTCGCCTCCTTCCCGTCCCCATGGAACCGCAGATAGGCGGAATACAGACTTTTGAGCATTCGGCGCACACGCCGCGGGTCGAGCTTGTACCGCGCGGCGATCTCCGCAATGCTGTACCCATGCAGACGCAGCAGCGCAAACGCAGCCTGCTGCGGTGTTCCGCATTTTTGCAGCTCCGAGAAGAAATATGCTTCGGGCAGCTCCGCGTCGCAGGCAGTCTCCCTGCGACCGTAAAGCGCACAGTAGGCTTCTTCCGCCTGCCTGCGCCGGCTCTCTCCTCGCTTCCATGACGCGATGCTTTGCTGCATCGCGCGGTAGGCAACGGTGGAAAACGAAAAGCGGCGCAGATAGGCATGGGAACAATAGCGTTCCACGGCGCGCAGGTAGCCCATAACGGCAAGATCGTAATATTCGCCAGGATCATACCGCTGCTCCTGCAAAAACGCATAGACCAGCTTGTGATTCTTTTCGGCAAATCGCATCTGCCGTTTGCTTAGCGGAGCAAGCTTTGCTGATTGCTTTTGTTTAGAGTGGCAGCTCGTCGCGTTCGCCGTCAATGACGCCCGGATAGGAAAAGTGGTCGCCGTTGTCGGCAAGCTCCAAGGGAGCCGTGCCGGTGAGTGATTCCACATCGGACTTGTAGTTCTCCACACGCTGTGCCAGAAGCGATTTGACCTGCTCTTTGAAATTTGCTGCATAGCTTTTAACGGCCGCAAGACCTTCTCCCTCAAGATCCCGTACCTTTCGGAACGTGGCGACACTGTAGGTATAGCCACCACTTTCCGCGCGCTTCAGACCGATCTCCACGATGGCGGAATAGCTGGGACGCCGGCGGGCGACAAAGGCGAGGTTCATGAAATCATTGAACGGGCGCAGGCTTGTGGGTGGCAGGGAGAGCTGCAGCGGCAGATATTCGCCGCTGCGCAGCAGATAAACCTGCCGCATATTTTTGCAGGCTTTGCCGCTGCCGTTTGCTGTGCTGCCGAACTGGTTGAACGCGCAGGCTGCGCAGACGCCGCCCGGTTCACCGCAGCCCTGCTTGCCGTCGAAGGACTGGCAGAACGGCGGCACGTTGTCGTCGTACTCGCTGCCCTCTGGCCAGTAGGCGTTGGCGAGATGGTGATAGAGAATCACGCCGACGAGCTTGCGCTCATAGTCGGGGTTGTCCGGGTCGTCGCTGCGGATCTCAAACTGCAAATTTCCGCCACCGGGGATCTTGACGCGCTGCATGGTCATTTGCAGACCATCCATATCGTCGGCAAGATCCTCGCTCGAAAAGTCGCTGTCCAGCGCCGTGGGAAGAATAAAATCCTGATACACATCAACTGCGGTATTATTCTGAATACTCATAAAGAAAACTCCTTTTCAAATTTTACTGTTTGCCGTTATGCGGCAAGTTTTGTGACCTGTGTCTGATTGATTTTCTGGAACAGCAGCGGCGACATCGTCATCACGCTGTAGCCGATCTCCTCCAGCTTCGTCGCGCGGTCGTAGCTTTCAACATCCTGACTGAACCGCGTGACAGCGTTCGCCAGACCGTAGAGCG
>ERZ773208.83-NODE-83-length-87651-cov-19.275469_pt1 | contig 87651 bp, 80 predicted proteins | sample MGYA00581006_ERZ773208 | MGnify/ENA primary metagenome ERZ773208 (study PRJEB29015, sample SAMEA2737793) | human gut metagenome | biome: human gut; feature: human-associated habitat; material: faeces | place: China | collected 2012 ... | reverse complement strand
AAATCGGACTTTCTCAAGATATTGTGGCTTGCTGCGTTAAGTCGATAAGCATTTTTCTTTATTTAGAAGCAGAAGATCTGCATTCTATTGATGCGTTCCAGGGTAGTAGGGCTTGCACGGTTTGTCTGTCATTTAAATCCGCATTGTTTGCCGTTTTGAGGAGCCATGTCAGATACCGGCACGGATCCAAACCATTCTCAATGGCCGTCTGGATCATGCTGAACATGACGGCGCTGCCTGTTGCTCCTTTTGGTGTATTGGCAAACAGAAAGTTCTTGCGGTCAATGACAAAGGGCTTGATGCTTCGCTCCGCCCGGTTATTGGGTATTTCCAGTCTTCCGTCTTTCAGGTAATTGGTCAGGTAGGGCCACTGCTCTTTCAGATAATTCAGCGCCTTGCCAAGCGCGGACTTTGGTGCGGCTGTTCTGGAATTTGCCCATGCGAACGTAGCGTCTAAAACAGGTTTTGCCTGCTTCAGCCGCTCATGATATCTTTCTTTTTCCGTTACCTTTTTCTCTGAGAGCTCTTGCTCAATGGCAAACAGCAAGTTGCAATAGGCCAGCCCCTGTGCGGCCGAACTGCCATTTGCTTTTCCCTTGGGCAGAGATTTCACCGCCTCGTCAAATTTCCGATGAAGATGTGCCCAGCAGCCGACTACCGTAATTTCCTCTGGGAGGCTGTGGTATCCGGCATACCCATCCGCGTGGAGGTAGCCATGGAATCCATCCAGAAATTCTTTTGGATGCTTCGCTCCCCGCCCTGGCTGGTATTCGTACAGAACAATGGGCTTGTCCGTATCTCCGCCGGTTCGGTACAGCCACAAGTAGCTGTCACTCTGGGGCTTTTTCCCAGGCTCATGAAGCACCTGCAGCGTCGTCTCATCCGCATGGAGAACTTCTCTTTTGAGCAGCTCCTCATGCAGACGCTGATACACGGGAGCCAGATAGTCCTCCGTAGCTCTCAAGATCCAGTTTGACATGGTCTGCCGGCTCAGCTGGATGCCCTGACGATTTAGTTCCTGCTCCTGACGATATAGTGGGCTGCCCATGACAAATTTCTGAGTCATGATCTGGGCAATAGCCTCCGGGGTGGCATAGCTGCCGGGGATGATGTTCTTCTCCTTGGGAGCTTTTACAATGGGTGTTTCGCAGCCCTCGTCAGCATGTTCGCTACAGCTTTTGCAGGCGTAGGTGTAGTAAATATCCTCCCGGACGATATACTGCGCGGGGATGATCTCCAATGTCCTGACAACTTCTTTGCCAATCTCCGCCATGGTATCTCCACACTGAGGGCACACCAGAGCCTCGCCCTCCAGACGATGCTCCACCTGCTCGGTGGGGATCCCTTCCGGAATGGTATCCAGGGCATATTCGTGCTTCTTGTGCCGCTTGTGCGCTGCAACAACAACTGCGGAGTCCTCCTCCACTTTGGTCTCAGCAAAGACTTCCGCTTCGTTAAACAGGAAGCTCAACTGCTCCACGAGAGTATCTTCACTCTTTTCGGAAGATGCGCCGAACTGCTTATGCCGGGCAAGACGCAGGGCTTCCATGAGCATATCCACACGACTTTCCAACTCAGGGATTTTCTTTCTCTGAGCCTGAAATTCCTCATATTCCGACCGGGAAATCGTCACCGTATCCGGGTTCCTTGTCTGCAAATTATCTTTCTTTTCCATGAATTAATTCTACCATATTTCCTCGGAAAAGTACAGTAAAATCTACATTTTTCTAAACAATTTCCAGACCAGAGACCGATCCCAGCGCCTTCGGCTGGTCCACGCTTAACCCTTCCATGAGCCAGCGATATTGTTGGGCAGTCAGACTTCTGGCCTCGCTTTCTTTTCGCGGCCATTGGAAGGAACCGGATTCCAGACGCTTGTACAGCAGCACAAATCCGTTGCCTTCCCAGTACAACGCCTTGATTCGGTCCCGCCGTCTACCGCAAAACAGGAATAATGTGTTGCTGAACGGATCTAACTGGAATTCTTGCTGGACTATGGCTGCCAGTCCGTCAATCCCGCACCTCAAGTCGGTGTAGCCACAGGCAATATACACCTTGTCTGCTCCAGTAAAGTCACTCAGCATGACTTTAATACCCGCAGCACCGTTTCCACGGTGGCTGCATCTGCACCGGAACGAATATCCACCTCTGCACCGGCAACCCGAACCGTTACTGCTATCCCATCCACACGATTCACCCGCTCCGGCGTTATCTCAGCGAACCGCCCTTCCTGCTGCTGCCTTGCCATTTCAAACAAACGCTTTTGCCATCTGTAATATGTTTGCTCACAAATACCTCTTTCCTTGCACCAGTCTTTTACCGTCCGTCCACTGCTCCTGCATGCATTGACTCGTTCTGCCCACAGTGCCAGTTTTTTCTGTTCGTTGAGCGTTTGCAGCTCTCTTGCCATGAAAATACCTCCGTATCTCGGATAGTATCTGCAAGTTGCAAATACTATCTGCTACTATACGGGAGTATTGTCATATATTGCAAGTGCAGATGCAAGTCGTGGAGAGGTTTGACGCTTACTTTATAAAAAGCTATGAAGAGATTGATCGCAATTTAGAAAGTCATCCCGCATAATAAACAGCCCTCTCATTTCCACTATCGCAGAAACGAGAGGGCACTTTTTCTGGTTTCAGTTGCTTGTCACCTTAAAAAATCTGATTGATGCTCAATTCGGTGCAAATCATAACCCTTTTCGACCAAAATATCACACTTGAGTGCCACAAGATTCACATTTGACCCAGTACACCGTGCAATCTGAAAGGCATCGTATCCGCAATGATAAATCATATCAAGAACTTCTGTATCCGGCAGTAAGACTTCCGCAGCAAGCACATTGGCTTCATACTCCGGTCTGTTCTGGCGATCAAACAAACTAAATTCCTGAAGCATTGTCTGTCGTACAAGGTCTTGATGAAGCACATGATGGCCGATTTCATGGGCACATACAATTCGTTTCAACTGTTCGTCCAAGTTGTCGTTTATGAAAGCCCACGGCACTTCGTGAAGTATCATGTAAACGCCCTTCAGAACAGTAAAATCCTTTACCATTTGGATTTGCAGTCCTATTTCGTCTGCTATTTGGAACGGGTTTCTGGAGTTGGCATCTGCAACCAGTTCCTCTCCTAAACGATAAATCTTCTGCAATGTCAAGGTAAGCCCCCCTTAATAAACCGTTTTCCCTTGCGGTATTTTCTCAGTATAGCACGCAATAAGGGCAATAAACTGGACATTTAACATTGCAGGAACAGAATAATAGAATCATTTCCTGCTGCTCATTTCTTTGGACTTCGCGTATGCGTCCAGAATTGCGTGCATCAGTGCATCCTTATCTTCTTCAGGAAGAACACCGCCGGCAAAAAGCGCCGATACATCATGAACTACCCTATCAATTTCCTGCTGTGGGTCCAACTGCTGCGTTTCTTCCCCTAACATCGCATCGCTAGAGATACGCAGTTCATCGCAGATTCTTTTCAGCGTGGATGCTCGTGGAACACTGATTCCCGCTTCATACTTATAAAGCATTCTCCTTGAAATGCCTAATCGTTCCGCAAGAGCTTCCTGGGTAAGATTGTGTGCTTCTCTGTACTGAATCAGCCTTTCTGCAAAATCCATTATAACGCTCCTTTTCTATTTGGTCAAACATTCGTTTGAATTTGGTATTGACATCGAGTTATGCTCGTGCTATAATTCGACACGAATTGAGAACTAAAGTTCCCAATAAACATATCACTATAGTTCTCATTTGTCAATAGCGGGTTTTTGTGTGCAGGAAGCGAGGGGTAAATATGCAGCGGACAATTCTTCATTGCGATATGAACAACTTTTATGCTTCCGTAGAGTGTATGTTGGATAGATCTCTGCGTGGGCATCCTGTTGCCGTAGGCGGAGACCCGGAGAACCGTCACGGAATTATCCTGGCAAAGAATTATGAGGCGAAGAAATTTGGCATTCAAACCGGTGAAGCACTCTGGCAAGCCCGGAATAAATGCCACAATCTGATTATCGTTCCTCCCCATTATGAGCAGTACATGAAATACTCTCGATTGGCTCACGAGATATACCTGGATTACACAAATCAGGTGGAGCCGTATGGCATGGATGAGTGCTGGCTCGATGTATCTGGAAGCATTCGAGGAACCGGCGAGCAGATCGGCAACGAAATCCGTCAGCGCATGAAGGACGAGTTGGGACTCACAATTTCCGTTGGAGTTTCATTCAATAAGGTCTTCGCCAAACTGGGCAGCGATATGAAGAAGCCAGATGCCCTAACCATGATTCCCAAAGAGACCTTTCGGGAGATTGCCTGGGATTTGCCTGCATCTGATCTGTTAGGCGTAGGAAGGGCTGCCGAAGAGGTGCTTGCAAATTATGGAATCCGTACTATAGGTGCCCTTGCCAACGCATCCGAAGACCTGATCCGAAGAAAGCTCGGAAAATGTGGGGTCGCCTGTATTCGCTTTGCGCAAGGGTTGGACAACTCCCGCGTGATGGAGTACGGTTACGAATCCCCGGTGAAGTCCGTGGGTCACGGTCTGACCACCAAAGCAGACCTGGAAAACTCTGCTAAAGTGTGGGCGTTGATGCTTGCGCTCAGTCAGGACATTGGGCATAAATTGCGAAAATACGATAAACGGGCTGGCGGAGTCCAAATTGATATCCGAAACAACCAGCTCAAAACAAAACAATGGCAGTGTAAGCTCAGCCCCCATACAAACAGTGCTGCAATTATCGCAAAGGCAGCATATACACTTTTTGAGAAGTCCTACTCGTGGGACTATCCAATTCGTTCAGTAACGGTGAGAGCCATCGATCTATATGCTGCTTCCGCCCCGGAGCAATTAGATATGTTTGGCAATACAGCCGTTGTTGATAAAAAGGAGCGTTTGGAATCTGTTGTGGAAGAGATTCACAGACGCTTCGGGAAAAACTCGATCCTGCCCGCAACAATCAGTCGGAGTCTTCCGAAGCTGCCTACGGATCGGGAAATAGAAATCAGAATGCCCACCGGCATGTTGAGTTAGGAGGTTACAACATGGTATCTGCATGGAGATTTCGGGCAAGGACACAAGCCACGGCATAGATAAGCAATCGCTGTGGAAGTCTGTTTGTGATTTCCTCTGCGGACATTCGCAACAGCGGTGATCTGCAGAATCAAAAACCAACGGCGTTCCCACGCTGCGGAACGATAGAAAGGAAGCACAATGGATACCACACCTCAGAAGTATCACCGTGGTGATATTTATTACGCAAATCTCGAACCGCATCTGGGCTGTGAACAGGGCGGTATTCGCCCTGTTCTGGTGGTTCAGAACGATGTTGGCAATAAGCACTCCAAAACGATCATTGTGTCGGCCCTGACGAGCAGGACGGCTACCAAAGCGAAGTTACCCACTCATGTGTTCTTGGACCACATCCCCGGAATGTACGCCCGAATTCCCTCTCTCGTCCTGCTGGAGCAGATTCACACACTTGACAAATCCCGCTTATTGGGCTATATCGGCTCGCTCTCCGATTCCCAAATGAAACAGGTCAACACCGCACTGAAATGCAGTCTTGAATTATGACAAACCAGCTGGGCAGACGCTACCTGCCCAGCTTTATACATAGATTTTTTAAGGAGGTTTTCCCAATGGAAGAAATCACAGCTACATATACTCAGCCCTTTCAAAACTACCCCGATGTCGTTTCTACCCTGCAATTATGCGAAATGCTCGGTGTCAGTGAGCGCACAGTATATCGTCTCTTGGTGACCAACCAGATTAAACATTTCAAGGTTGGCAGGGCTTATCGTATCCCGAAGGCAAATGTGTTTGCCTTCATGGAGAGTGAGAGCAGGGGTTGACAAACTTGCCGGAATCCACTGCCGATGATACCATATAGCCACGCAAAAGACCACCATACGAATGAACAGGAGGAACGCATATGGTTACAGGTCACCTAAGAGAGCAAAACGGCTATTTCCAGATGATTCTAACATGGAAAGATGCCTCTGGAAAGCGGCGGAGCAAGTCCATCAGTACCGGACTCACCGTTAAGGGAAACAAGAAGCGGGCAGAGAAAATGCTCATGAAAGCCCGTTCCGAGTTTAACCCGGACAATCTCGCTGTCAACAAGGGAATGCTGTTCACCGATTTCCTTGGTAAATGGCTCAATGACAAGGTTACAGATATTCCCGCAGAGGAGTATTCCAACTTTGCCTACTATGTAAAATCGAACATCGCGCCTTACTTTTCTGCACACAATGCAAAGGTCACAGAAATCACCGATCAGGAGCTGATTGCATACTTCGAAACCGAACGCTTGCAGAACGGCACCGGCAACAAAGCCCTGCTGTCAATCAACCGCACGATCTGCACGGCGCTGGACTATGCCGTAACCATCGGCTGGAGGTCAGACAATCCGGCACATGACATCAATCCGTGCCTGATGAGCACCACCCCGTATTTTACTGATTTTCTGCGAGATTGGCTTAAGTTGATGAAAACCCAAGTAAAAATCACCACATACTCGGCGTATGAAAAAACAATCCTGCACAAAGTGATTCCGTATTTTGATAATCATCTCCCCAAGATTCGTCTTGATGCTGTATCTGCAAAGCATATCCAGGATTACTACAACTACGAGTTGGAAGTGAACCATGTATCTGCAAATACGGTGAAACACCGTCATGCCAATATCCACAAGGCGTTCGCCTATGCCTACAAAACAGATTTGATACAGTCAAATCCAGCCGACAAGGTGGAAGTCCCAAAGATTGAGAAGTATTCAGGACAGTTCTACAATCAAAAGCAAATCGAAAACCTTATCCGTGTTGTTAAGGGCGACCCCATTGAATTTGGCGTCATTACTGCATCTTTTTACGGCCTTCGCCGCAGCGAGGTGCTCGGACTGAAGTGGGATGCCATTGATTTTGAAAACAAGACAATCACAATCCGTCATACTGTCCACGAAGTGACGATAGACGGCAAAACCAGGATCGTGGCTTCCGATACAACGAAAACCAAATCCAGCTATCGGTCGCTTCCTCTTGTGAAACCCTTCGAGGAAATCCTGCTAAGAATGAAACAGGAGCAGGAAGAAAATAAGAGGCTGTGTGGCCGCTGTTATTGTCAGGATTACCTTGATTACATCTATGTCAATCAGATTGGTGAAATCGTCAAGCCAGGTTTCGTGACTGCACACTTCTCCGCTGTTCTCAAGGCAAATAACCTGCCACATATCAGATTCCATGATCTTCGTCATAGCTGTGCTTCACTTCTATTCGCTCAGGGAGTCAGCTTGAAAGAGATTCAGGCATGGCTTGGTCACAGCACAATCGGAACGACAGCCAATATCTATACCCATCTGGACGAAAACAACAAGCTGTCTTCTGCCAATGCCATCATCGCAATCCTACCCGAAATGTAAAAATCTCAGAGCAGAAAAACTGCTCTGAGATCAAGAAAATGGTGCCGCTAACCGGACTCGAACCGGTACTGAATCGCTTCAGGTGGATTTTAAGTCCACTATGTCTACCATTCCATCATAGCGGCGTATTCAATCCCTTCAAATGAAGGGATATGAAGTTGGAGGGATGTTTTGGAGGGATGCTCCGAAACAGAGATAATCAAATTTGAAAAAGTTGGCTGTTTGCAAGCACTTTTCGGATTGGGTGCTGCATCCGGCCCGCGGGATTTTAAGTCTCGGGTGTCTACCTATTCCACCACAGCGGCATGTCCCCCCATGACGGGGGATATAAAATTACATAACAAATGTCAGCACATCGACACAGCCTATGGTAGCATATTTTCCGTCAACCGTCAAGTGCTACAGCTGGTCGAGATTCAGCGTGAAGGCTTGCAGGCAGTTGTTTAGGAACCATTCCAGCTCCGGGCGGTTCATGGCCTTCAGGGCTTCCAAGGTTTGCTGCGCCGCGGAGTCGAATTCTGTGTTGCCTGCCTTCTGCTCCTCCAGACACTTGATGTGGGCGGACAGCTTGTCCGCGGCCTTGACGAAGGGTTCCAGCTCCGCGTCGTCCTCCAGGACATAATGGGTGTAGCTGGAGCGCAGCTCGGCCGGGAGCATGTCCAGCAGACGGTTGCCCGCAATGCGCTCCACCTCTTTGTAGGCGGTCTTGATATCCGGATTGTAGTATTTGATGGGCGTGGGCAGGTCGCCGGTGAGAATTTCCGAAGCGTCGTGGTACAGCGCCGCCACGGCGCAGCGGTCAGGGTCGGGGGCGGGGAGGTTCAGAATGTCCCGGCGGATCAGCGCCAGAGCATGGGCCAGCACCGCGGTCATGTGGCTGTGCTCGGAAATGTTTTCGGAAAAGGTGTTGCGCATCAGACCCCAGCGGGTTATGTAGCGCATACGGCCCATCAGGGCGTAAAATTCATTTGCCATGGATGATCTCCTCTATGTCCGCGACCAACTGCGCGGGGGATTCGCAGAAATGCTTCGCGCCGACTGCCTCCATGCAGGCTCTGTCCCGGAAGCCCCAGAGAACGCTGAGGCAGGGGACACCGGCGTTGTTCGCCGTCAGGACGTCCACGTCGCTGTCGCCGACGTAGATGCACGTATCGGCGCCGATGGATGCCATGGCCTTGTAAACCATGTCCGCGGCTGGCTTACGGGGACAGTCAGGGCTTTCCCCACGAGCGTAAATGCCGGGGAAAATGTCGGCGCAGAGGGTTTTGACCGCCGCGTCCGGCTTGTTGGAAACAATGGCGAGGGGGTAGCGCTCCCCAAGGGCGGTCAGCGCTTCCGGAATGCCCTCATAGGGCTTGGTTTTGATCTGGCAGTGGGCGCTGTAATAGGGCTGGAACGCCGCAAGCACCGGAGCGGGGTTCGCACCCTCCGGGACGGCCTGAGCAATCAGACGGGCAGCGCCGTTGCCCACGAACTGGCGGACTTCCTCCACCGTGCGCTGGGGATAACCAAAGGATGCAAGAACGTGGTTGACGCTGTCGGCAAGGTCGGCCAGCGTGTCCAGAAGCGTGCCGTCCAAATCGAATAAAATACCTGTTTTCATCATAAACCTCTGTTTTTCAGTACCCGAATGTCGTTTCCCACGAAGGTCAGACGCTGGAAGTCGCCGTGGAGCCGGGACGCGATCTGGGGGGAATAGCGGCGGCTCAGCTCGTCCACATTCAGGTTGGTGGAGATGATCATGGGCTTGACGGCCATCATTCTGTCGTTGAGTAAGCTGTACAGCGCGGCCGTGACAAACTGCCCGGGCATCTCTGTGCCGAGATCGTCCAGAATCAGAAGATCGCTGTTCGTCAGCTTGGCCGCTTCCCGGCGGGTGTCATCACTGGGATTGAATTTTGCCTGCTCCAGCTTGGAGAACAGGTGGCTGGAAGTTTCGTAAACAACGCTGTAGCCCCGGTCGGTCACTGTCCGGGCGATGCACGCCGACAGGAAGGTCTTTCCCAGCCCCGTCCCGCCGATGAACAGCAGATTTCCCGCGTTGGGGGTGAAGGTCGCGGCATACCGGCGGCAGATGTTCAGCGTCCGCTCCATAATGGTGCGGGGGCTGGCGCCGTATTTGGAGTCAACGGCGTCGGGGTAGTAGTCCAGCCGGAACTGGCTGAAGGTTTCCCGGCTGTTGGACAGCACGGAAATTTCCTTTTTCTGCTCCTGACGGCAAAGCTCGCTCAGGCACTCGCACATGGTAGTGCCCACATAGCCGCTGCCGCCGCATTTGTCACAAATGGGGCTTTCGTCCAAGAAGCCATCCTCAAAGTTCGCCGCGGCCAGCACTGCCCGTTCCTGCTGTAAGCTGAGGTTTTCCCGCCGCGCCTGTTCCAGCAGCGCCTGACCGTCAGAACCCTGCAAAAAGGCCGCCTGAGCGGCCTGCGCCATGGTGCGGCGCAGAAGCATGTCGATTTCCCGGATGCGGGGAACTTTGGCGTAGGCTTCTGCCAGATGCTGCCTGTTTTCCGACTCCCGGTCTTCCTTTGCCTGGGCCAGACGCGCCCGGGCGCGCTGGACCACTTCCGCACTGTATCCCACGAATTATCCCTCCTGCAATACTTTCTGAATGGCTTCCAGCTCCGCTTCGCCCAGCTGGCCGGAGGCACCCTTCGGGACGCCCGTCTTCCGGTCGCCGGTGCGGACGTCCTCGGCGCTGTGGAAGCCCTGCTGCTGCCAGCGCTGCAAAATCTTGTTCATGTACGCCCAGTTCAAGCCGCCGGTGTTCAGGCAGGTGCGTTCGTAGGCCATGGAGATCAGCTCGTCGTCCATGCCCATGTCCAGCCAGCTCTGGGCATAGCGCTCCTCGGCGGCGGTGAGACTGCGCCCCCGGATCTGAATCAGGTTCATCAGCCGGGACAGCCGGGAATTGCGCACGTTCTGCGCCTGAATGAAAGCGGCGGCTTCCTCTACGGTGTCGATGCCCCGTTCCGCCCAGTTGTAGGCTTCCTTCTCGATGGTGCGCAGAGACGGGTTGCGCAGACTTCCCCTCTGTCGAGCGCGTTCTTTACAGTAGCACACCAGCAGGGAGATCACGTCCGCGGTCAGTCCCAGGTAGCGCACAAAGCCCAGAAGGATTTTCAGTTCTTCCGTGTTCAGGCTCCGACCCAGCAGACGCTGCACTTCGCCGTAAAGGCTTCGGAAGGTGTTGTCCGAGTCCATGGCGTCCAGCACGTCCTTTTCGCAGTAGCTGGGACGCTCGCCGGGGGCAATGTGGCTGGGGCGGTCTTCCGGCCACAGACCCAGCTGCCGCAGGGTAGCGGCGGCGCAGCCATAGCGCGGGGCGCTGAAATGCAGATCGGTTTCCGCGCCTTCGGGGCGGTTGCCGCTGTTTATGTAAAGGTAAAGCAGCGCTGCATCCGGATTGGCGGCGGAAAGCAGCCTGCGAATGTCGCTCTGGGAAATTTTGACAGGTTCGGTTATCATTTCGGTGCCTCGCAGAAAACGTCATTTTCCGTCATTATACCACACCTTCCCAACGGGGACAACGGCGGGGCAGCAGAGAATTTCGCAGAAAAACGAAGATTTTTTTTGGCAGGACACAGGATGTTGTGGGCAGGGGAGAGGACAAGTACAAAAACCGGAGTCAGGGCACCAATCGCGTGCGCATCTGTACTCCGGTTTTCGTTTATTCGCAAAATTTCTGTGGCAGAATGTACGCAGGTGAGACGTTCCCTTCTCCCTGCGCAGGAATCGCTGAACACAAATCTTTTTCGCCCGCTCGTTTCTAATTAAAATAAGTATTTTAATCAGAAAATGGTATCAAAGAGAAAATACATTCTTTCTGATGCCGCGAGAAAGCAGAAGAAGCTTGTTTTCAGAGTTTCCTTATTCGCGTCATACCGCTGCGCGTTCGGCGACACACTTGACAGGAAAGGAAATGGGCGAAAGCAACCGTCGTCACGATTGGTTCCCGTTTCTTTGCTGTCCGCAGGTAGCTTAACCGGAACAAGCCTGATTATTCGGAGGTGCCTATGGAAAAATTTGTTACGCTGCTCATTCCCGCCCTGGTCGCGCTGGTGCTGGTGCGGCTGCTGCTGATGCCCATGAAGCTGATTTTCAAAATCGGCATACACTCCGGGTGCGGCTTTCTGTGCCTGTGGCTGCTGAATTCCGTGGCGGCGTTCACGGGGGCGTACTTCCCCATCAACGCCGTGACGGTGCTGGTGGCGGGATTCCTGGGATTGCCCGGAATCGGCGTTATGGCGCTGCTGGAAGTTTTGTCAATGTAGTTTAACGCAGTACCGCCCTCCCCATTTGGGAGGGCGGTATGCTTTACTTATCCAGATGTACGTTCAGATGGGGATAGGTCATGGCGATGCCCTGCTCGTCGAAGACGTCCTTGACCCGCTGGGTCAGGGCGAAATACACGTCCCAGTAGTCCTCGGTCTTCGCCCAGACGCGGAGGGTGTAGGCAATGGCGCTGTCACCGTAGCTGCTCACGCAGGCGCTGGGGGCGGGGGTCAGAAGCACATTGTCCATGGTTCCCGCCTGCACCAGCGCATCGATGACCTTCTGGGTGGGGGCGTCGTAGGAGGCGGAGACGGGAATGTCCACCCGGCGGGTGTCGGCGGCGGAGTAGTTGACGATCTGCGCCGCGACCACCGCGCTGTTGGGAATGGAGATAAGCTTATTGTCAAAGGTGGCCAGGCGCGTGTAGGTCATGTTGATCTCCTGCACCGTGCCGGACTGCCCGGCGATCTCCACATAGTCGCCGGAGTGGAAGGGGTGGGTGGAAAGAATGGTGAAGCCGCCGATGACGTTGGTGAGCATATTTTGCAGGGACAGGGAAACGGCCAGGGTCAGGACGCTTGCCAGAGCGACGATTCCGGTGACGTCAATGTCAAGGCTGGAGGCCACGCTCAGACCCAGCAGGACATACATGGCCACCTTGGCGAGAGACAGAATCAGGCTGTGGGCGGCCTTTTCCAGGTGGGATTTTTCCAGTCCCCCCTGAAGCAGCTTCGTGACGACGCGAATGATCAGAAGGCCAATGACCAGCACGAGAACGGCGTGGAGCACCTTATTCAGCGCGCCGGTTCCCAGGGCGGTAAAAAATTCTTTCGGCATGGAAAACACTCCTTTTTTCATCTGTTCCGTGAAGCCATTATAAAACGGGAACGGGGAAATAGCAAGAAAAAATGTGGGGCGGAAGTGGGCAAAAGCTATGATTCCAAATGTTAATCCCATTTTAAGAAATAGACCTCTTTCATCTTAAAGAAGCCGGTGATATAATAAGAAAAAAAGATGACGAGAGGAAGGGAAACCATATGTACAACGTTCTGATTTGCGACGATCAGCCGGATATCGTCAACGCGCTGAAAATATACCTGACCCCCGAGGGGTACAATCTGTTTGAGGCTTTCACCGGCACCCAGGCGGTGGAGATCGCCAAAAACAACGACATCCACCTGATTCTGCTGGACGTGATGATGCCCGTGATGGACGGTATTACGGCGACCTCCAAGATCCGGGAATTTTCCAACGCGCCCATCATTCTGCTCACCGCCAAGTCCGAGACGGAGGACAAGGTGCTGGGGCTGAACGTGGGGGCGGACGACTATATCACCAAGCCCTTTGTGCCGGTGGAGGTACTGGCGCGGGTGCGTTCCCAGCTGCGCCGGTATGCCCAGCTGGGCAGTCGCCCGGAGGAGGGCAGCGGCAGCATCACCATCGGCGGCATCGTTCTGGACGACCGCACCAAAACCGTCACCGTGGAGGGGGAACCTGTGTCCCTCACGCCCACGGAGTATGCCATTCTGCATCTGCTGATGGCGAACCCCAGAAAGGTGTTCTCCACCAAGGTGCTGTATGAATCCGTCTGGCAGGAGGCGGCGCTGGGCAGCGAGGGCGCCGTGGCGGTGCATATACGCCATCTGCGGGAGAAAATCGAGATCAACCCCTCTGAGCCGCGCTATCTGAAGGTCGTGTGGGGACAGGGCTATAAAATGGAAGGAGGAAAATAATTTGAAATACAATATTGTATTCAAATTCCTCGCCATCGCCCTGTGTGCCCTGATGCTTCTGGGAGCCGCCGGAAGCGCCGCCGCCATCATTGGCATGACGGAAGCGGGACTGTACGACATCTCCGTGGAGGAGCTGCGGGACAGATACATCCGCTCGGACGGCGAATCCATGGCTGGCCGTATCGCCGTGGACTACGCCGAAGCGAACCTGGGCGGCGTGCCGGAGGCGATCGCGGGGCCGACTGTGTACGATCTGGGCGTTTCGGGAAAGCCCGGCTGGTTTTACGGCGTGTTCAACCCGGCGCTGGCGGGCTACGTGCTGAAGGACGCGGAAGGGAACGTGCTGGAATCCGGCGGCGCGGAAAATCTGACGGATGCCGAATTCTATTCCTTCCCCGTCAGCGGCTCTTATAAATACGTCCTGTCCATCACGGAAAAGTCGGAGGCAACGCCTCAGGCGGACGCGAGTACCTATAACGCCATCCCGGAGGGGGGCGCGACGGTATTCAGCGTGAGCATTGACGCGGAAGACTCCAGTGAAAGCGTGGACAGCGTCGAACCGATTGGCTATATCACCGACATTGGCTATGGCATAATCCGCTTTGAAGCCAATGAACAGGGCGCGATAGACTTGCCTGATTCTCCCACTACCTGCGTGACTTTCCGGGACGGGAATGGCGATATTCTGTATCAGACCTACAATGATGTGAGTCTGACGAAGCTTAAAACCGGCGGCTTCCTGCTGCGCGACACGACCGGTGAACCGAGCCGGAGCGAAGTCCTGTTGGACGACGTTCCCACTGAGGGCGCAGATATATATAAGGTAACATTCTCCACGGAATCGGAGCTGGCAGGCGAGGGGGGACTTACCCTCAGCGGCAGCAGTCCGGTGGGCGTGCTGAAGCGCAATGACGCGGGCGTCCTGTATTTTCAGTTGGATAACGCATTCTACCGGGATAATATGCCGGAGGACGCCATCGTCACCGCCGTGGAATTCCGGGACAAGGACGATGCTGTTGTTTATAAGGCGGCAAACCCCGCAGGCGTGGGGGAATTCGACTGGAATGCCGACGGCAAGGCCGTCGTGTTCTGGGCAACGCCCAGCCTGACGCAGAAGGTGGTGCCGGAAGCCGAGACCCTCCCGGAAACCACAGCTGAGACGGTGCCGGAAACCACCGACGAAACCACCGTTGCCATGGCAACCCCCGAAATCACCGCCGAGACCGTCCCGGATACGACGGAGGAGACCCTCCCCCTCGAGACGCTGTCCGTGAACCCCACCAAGCCGGCGGTAACTGGCACGGCAGAGCCGGACGTGATCTTTGCGGACGGCGAATCCCACACCATGGAATATTGGGACGACGACGCCCAGAAGTCCATGGTGGTGGAGTACCGCTACGCGAAGCTGCCCGCCTATACCGTGGAGCTGACCCTGGCTCCCGGCGCGTACCGCTTTGACAGCGGGTACGCTCTGCTTACCCAGGTGTGGAGCTACCGCGACAGCCTGCTCTTCATTATGGGCGCGTGCCTGCTGCTGTTTGCGGTTCTGGCCGTGTATCTTTGCTGCGCGGCGGGCAGAAAGCCCGGCAGGGAGGAAGTCCACGCCGCGGGCTTCAACTGCATTCCTCTGGACATTTACCTTGCCGGGGGCGGGCTGATCGTCTTCGGCCTTTTCATGGCGATTGTGCGGTTCGCCGAAGCCGCCGACCTGTTCAGCCAGAGCATTCAAACGGTCTGCGCCGGAGTGCTGATGGCGGGCTACGTCATGAGCCTGATTTTCGTGGGCTTCTGCTTTGCCTGCGCTGCCCAGTTCAAGACCCCCGGCGGCTACTGGTGGCGCAACAGCGTCTGCTGGCGGTGCTTAGATTTGCTGGTGAAGTGCGTCAAGGGCTGCTTCTCCGGCTGCGGCTGGCTGCTGCGGAAGCTGCCCAAGGCGGCGGCTGTATTCTGGGACTTCCTGCTGATGCTTCTTACACCCCTGAGATGGCTGTGGAAGCAGATAAAGAAGACCTGCGCAAAAATCGGAAAGTCCATCAACCGGGTGTATTCCATGATGCCGCTGACCTGGCAGTGGCTGCTGACAGGCTTCATTATGGTGATGCTCCTGTTCGCCGCCCTTGCGGGCAGATCGAATCTGATGGTGGTGCTGAGCCTGTGCGCCTGCGTGGCCGTGGTGCTGTACGGGGCGTACTGCTTCGGCATCCTGCTGGAAAGCGCCAAGCGCATGGGCAAGGGCGACCTGGACACCAAGGTGGACGACAAATATCTCACCGGCGCGTTCAAGAGCTTTGCCGGTGACCTGAATGACCTGGCTGGCGTTGCCGTGGTGGCGGCGCAGAAGCAACTAAAATCGGAGCGTATGAAAACAGAACTGATTACCAATGTTTCCCACGATATCAAAACGCCTTTGACCTCCATCATCAACTATGTGGACTTACTGCAAAAGCCCCACACGCCGGAGGAGGAGAAGACCTATCTGGAAGTCCTCAACCGGCAGTCCCAGCGCTTAAAAAAGCTGATCGAGGATCTGATGGAAATGAGCAAGGCCAGCACGGGGAACCTGACGGCGGATATTACGAAGCTGGACGCGGTGGAATCCGTGAATCAGGCATTGGGCGAATTCGCCGACAAGCTGGAAAAAGCCCAGCTGACCCCCGTATTCCGCCATCCGGAGGAGTCTGTCGCCATGATGGCGGACGGAAGACTTGCCTGGCGGGTGCTGAGCAATCTCCTGAGCAACACCGTGAAATATGCCCTGCCCGGCACGCGGGTGTATATCGACGTGATGGCGGTGGAGGGAAAAGTCATCATTTCCCTGAAGAACATCTCCCGTGACGAGCTGAACGTGGACGCCGACGAGCTGATGGAGCGCTTTGTCCGGGGCGACGACTCCCGGAACACCGAGGGCAGCGGCCTGGGGCTGAACATTGCCAAGACCCTGATGGAGCTGCAAAAGGGGCAGCTGCAATTGCTGGTGGATGGCGATCTGTTCAAGGTAACGCTGATCTTCCCCGGAGCAACGGAATGAAATAGGCCAAGGGCGGCGCGGGATTTCCCGCGCCGCCCCTTTTGCCGAAGGAATAGGCGCAAAAACCAGGGAGAGATTCCGGCATGAAGAAAAACTGTTCACAATTTTGTCGCTTTTTATTTTCATTTCCGTTATTACCTGTTCAAAACCCAAAGGTATGGTAATACCAGAAAGGTTGCGGAAGCCGTGAGCCGCTCCCTTTCAACTCCGTAGATCCTCTTTTCTACCTCTCTTCTTTCCAAACCCTTTCGCGGAAACCCCGGTGCCAAACGCGGCACCGGGGTTTTCCACCCCCCTGGGCGGCGGAGGCCGCTTCGGGAGACCACAGGCGGCTGCAACAAAATTGTAACCTTTGAAAGAAAAAAGATATCGAAATCAGAGATTGTCATTTTTCGTAGCTGGTAAAAAACGAATTTTATGGTAAAATTTGGAGTAAATTTCTTAAGATAAGGGCAAATGTTTAAGAATGTTATAAAGTGTAAAGAATTCTGTTACATTTTGTAATTTTCCTATTGACATCCGGGAACGGATGTGATATCATGCAGACATGAAAGAGATGCCGGGTGCGGAAGCGGCGGAAAGCCTCCCCGATTGGCGACACCAAAGGTTCCAGAGCCGGCAGCATTTCTAAAACAACCAATTTTCTAGGAGGTTAGAAACTATGAAAAACACAATGAAGAAGCTGCTTAGCCTCGTATTGGTGGCTATGCTGCTGGTCTGCGCGGTTCCTTTCCAGGCCGCTGCTACGGAAGCTGATGAAACCTTGACCGTCAAGACCTACGTTGACGGAAAGTATGTCACTGACAAGTATGTTACCGTGAAGCCCGGTCAGAAACTGGAACTGACGAAGGAACTGGCCGAGACTCTGATTTACGGCGACAAGGAATTCGTCAAGTGGACGAACATGAAGGACGAAGAGACCACCGGCCCCATCAGCTATGACAACCTGAAGAAGGCAAATGCGAATGGCTACTACGTAAACCTGTACCTCAACAAGAAGGTCGAGGACACCCGCGTTGACGCGAAGGTTCCCGTTAAGATCTATGTTGACGGTTCTTACGCAAGAGACGGCGAGATCACCGTTCCTGTTGACGGCGCTGTGACGCTGACCAAGGAGCTGGGTCTGAAGCTGGTCAAGGAAGACAAGGAATTTGTCAAGTGGACTGGCGCTTCCGACAACGATGCTACCGGCGTCACCATCAAGTATGCCGGTATCGACGACGGCTACTCCCTGAAGCTGTTTGTCAACACCAAGAAGGCGGAAGAGCCTGTCAAGTATATCACTCTTAAGATTATTGACGACAAGGGCAACACGATTGCCAGAGAGTTCCAGGTCGAGCCTGTGAACGGTAAGTCCTCCGTTATCAGCGACATCCTGAGCTACCGCTGGATGGGCAACTGGAAGGATTCCTATGAGTTCGTCACCGCCAAGAGCGATGAAAAGGGCAACAACCTGTCCCTGTCCACCACAATCAATGCCGGCGACTCCCTGACCGTCACCCTGAAGGCCAAGAGCGGCAGCACTCCCGAGGGCGACACTGTCAGAGTGACCTTCTACGGCACCGACGGCAAGGCCGTTTCCACCTACAACGTGACCAGCGGCAGCAGCATTGACAGCAAGAAGGTTTCCGACGCTCAGAGCAAGGCCGATAACAAGACCGGCTACACCTTCAAGGGCTGGAAGATTGACAACAAGGGTGACCTCTACACCAGCGCTCAGGTTGCCAAGCTCGTCATCAAGGGCAACGTAGAATTCTACGCTTACCTCGAGAAGGACACCACCACTACCAACAACAAGTTCCCCTACAAGGTCTACCTGCACATCTTCAAGGACAACAAGGTCGACGATCCCGCCAAGACCATCAATATCACCGAGGGCATTGCTCTGGACGGCAAGGTCACGCTGGATGAGGTCAAGACCGTTGTCAAGAACTACTACACCGCCAAGACCAGCGACGGCATCAAGTATGACGGCATGTATCTGGCCAAGGGCAACTGGGTCGGCAACTTTGTCAACGACACCCAGAAGTACACCACCATTGAGGACACCAACGAGATGCGCAAGGAGAGCGAGGTGCACATCAACGTGATGATCACCAACGCCAACGCCAAGAGCACCACCAACGAGAAGGCCGATAAGACCAACCCCAAGACCGGTGATATGATCTTCATTCCCGTGATTTTCATGGTTGTCTCCGGCGCCGCCATTGCCGGTGTGTACTTCTACAACAAGAAGCGCAACGCCCGGTAATCGAGAATACGCTAAGCTAAAAAAATCCCGACAGCTTCGGCTGTCGGGATTTTTTTCGGCATTTGACAGCCGGGGCGGGGGATTTGCGGTGAAGTTTTTGCAGAAAAAGGATTCCCATTTTCACCGTCATGTGTTATAATCATAATATCCCCTAAATTTGGAAAGCAGGAGGAATGCAATATGGACAACTATAACGGCAATACCTACGCACGGCAGGACACAGACATGTCCGTCGGTTCCTGGATCGGCACCCTGATTCTCTCGGCAATTCCCATTGTCGGCTTCATCTGCCTGATCGTCTGGGCGGTGAGCAGCTCCCCGGAGAAGCGTTCCCGGAAAAATTGGGCGATCGCCCAGTTTATCCTGACGCTGATCGTTGTGGCTTTCACCATTCTGGTGTATGCCATCACGGGCGGCGCGTTTCTGGCGTATCTGCTGAATTAAGACAAATCCCCCAACCCGGATTTTCCCGGGTTGGGGGACATCTTTTTTTGTTTCAGCACTGACGCATCAGGCGGATGTAGAATTCTACGGCTTTGGCGACGGTTTCCAGACGGATGCGCTCGTTGTTGCCGTGGATGGTCGAGCGCTCTTCGGCGGTCAAGTCCATGGCGGAGAAGCGGTAAACGTGGTTGCTCAGGTCACGATAGTGCCGGGAATCGGAACACTGCACCATCAGATAAGGCGAGACGATGCAGCCCGGCCATGTATTCGCCACGGCAGAGGCGACCTTCTCCCATGCGTCGCAGCCGGTTTCGGAGACGGGACTTGGCTCGAAGGATTCCAGAGACGTGATCTCCACGGCGGGGTCGCTGACGGCCTTTTCCAGATACGCCAGCGCGGAAGCGACGCTGTCGGCGGGATTCAGGCGAATGTTGGACACCATTTTTGCTTCGGGAGGAATCACGTTCCGGGCGGAGCTGCCTTCCATCTGAGTAAAGGCCACGGTGGTGCGTACCAGCGCGTTCATTTCACCGCCGCTCTTTTTGCCGAGAGTGTCAATGATCCAGCCGAAGCACCACATGTTGGCGAAAATCACCCGGTACAATGGCGTTGAATACCGTCCCAGCGTGTCGAACATCTGGGCAGCGGGGCCGTCAATGTGGGCCTTGAAGGGATGATCCTCCACCCGCTTGCAGGCCGCCGCCAGAACGCCCACCGGGGTATGGGGCTTGGGTGCGGAAGCGTGGCCGCCGGCGGAGACGGTGCGGTACTGGGCGTTCAGCATACCTTTTTCCGCAATGCCGATGAGACCGCAGGGCTGCTTCACGCCGGGGAACACATTTTCCACCACGGCGCCGCCCTCGTCCACCACAATGGCGGGGTGGATGCCGTGCTCGGTGAAATACGCCACGATGTTGGGCGCACCCTGACCGTTGATCTCCTCACCGCCGGAGAAGGCAAAGTAAATGTCCTTTTCCGGCTGGAAGCCCTGACCGATGAGGTAATTGGCGGCGGAAAGAACGCCGTTGAAGGTGACCTTGGTGTCCAGCGTGCCGCGGCCCCAGAGAATGCCGTCCTCGATGACCCCGGCGAAGGGAGGCTTGTCCCACTTTTCCTCGTTGACAGGCACCACGTCATAGTGCGCCATCATAACGGCAGGGTCGCCTTCCTGCTTGCCCGGCCACCGCAGCAGCAGCGCCCGGTCGGGAAGCTGCTGGAAGGTGCAGGTGCCGAACACGTTGGGGTAAAGTGTCGGCAGCAGAGAGATCAGCTTCTGAAATTCCCCCTCGTCCTCCAGAGAATGGTCGTTGTAGGACACGGTCTTGCAGCGAACCAGCTGGGCGAGGGAATCCACGGCGGCGTCCCGGTTAAAGGCGATTTCTTCCTTGGTGACTTCGGGCTGGGGCTTGGGACGGAAACGGATGGTGCGGACGGCGACCACGGCAATGAATGCAACCAGAACGGCGAGAATCAGATATCCGATCATGTTTACAGAACTCCTCTCTTATAAAGCAGCCGGGAAACGGCAATGGTGAACAGCACGCTCACAGGCACCATAATGCCCACGGTACCGGCGTTCAGGGCGGGGACGAAAATGAACAGAACCAGCATCAGCACCACCGGCGCGACGGCGATCTTCCAGTTCCGGCTGACGAAGGCTACGCCCAGTCCGCCGAACAGGGCGGGCAGCATCTGGGCAAAGGCCGGTTCCAGCACCGGCGCTTCCAGAACGGGGGTCAGAGGGACGATGAGAATGACGCCGATGATGATAATGACGGTGGTGACGATGGAGGAGGTGGCGATGGCGATGGTGGAGATGACCTCGCCCTCCTCGGAGTTGGCGCTGACGTTGTTCTGCTCCAGCGCGTTGATGGCGCAGGGAAGCTTCAGGTTGGAGATGTTGCCGGTGACAAAGCTGAGGTAGGAGCCGCCCGCGCCCAGCATGGGAACGAAGGTAATTGTCTCAATGACGCCCACCGCCCAATACATGGGCGCGGTGGCGATCAGACCCACCACCAGCGCGCCCCAGTCCGGGGCGGCGCCAAACAGGGCGGCCACCGTCAGGGGGAAGGCCAGCAGCAAAATCATCACGGAAATGTTCCAGATGGTGCCGCTGCGGTGAACGGAGTCGATGTAGCTAAGCTGCTTTTTCATATCGGCACCTCCTTAACCCAGCCATGCGGTGAGGGGAATGGCGGAAGCCATGCCCAGCACCAGAGAAATGGGCAGCGCGTAATCGTTGACCCAGCTCCACTTGAATTTCTTCATGAGCAGCCCGCAGACCACCATGATCGCAGCGGATACCGCCATGACGCACACCGGAACAAGCCCGGAGGTGGCGGCGTAATCCCCCGGCGTCCACAGGCGGGAGAAATCGCAGAACACATAGCCCAGAAACGCGGAGATCATGCCGATAAACATGGCATTCTGGAAAATATCCGCCCATTTGGCGTCCCGGTTTTCCAGAACGGTCATGCCCCGCAGCAGCTTCTTGCCGATGACAGGCACCAGCCAGATGCCCACCATGATGGACAGGGTCATCACCAGCGCGATGTTGACGTATTGCTGGGCGGTCAGGGAGCTGATTTTGCCAAGCTCTAAGCCCATGGCGCTGACGGCGTTGGATGCCGCGATGGCCTCATAGCTCAATGAGCCGACTACGCTAAGCCGCAGCCAGGGCAGGGGAATGCCCAGACTTTTGCTTAAGGTGATGACGCTGATGACGATGGACACGGCCGGGGCGATGGTGAACAGCGCGGCGGTTTTGATGGTTTTTTTGATTTTGGCCTGATCCATGCCGATCTCCTTACTGCGGCGCAGAGCCTTAATAAGGAAGAAAATCGACTGAGCCAGAACCACGGCAATCAGAATTCCGGCGAGCAGGTAAAGCACCGGATGGTTGACGCTGAATTCCATGGAAACACCTCCGAAAAAATAGATGCGTTCATTATAGCACGGCGCCGTTCCCGAAACAAGAAGCAATCCCGCGAAAGAGAAGATTTTCCCGCGAAATGGCCTTGCTATTTCCCGTCGGATAGGGTAAAATGGTGGAGAGTTTTTGGGAAAGAGGCAACGGAAATGACAAAAGCGGCGTTTGATAACGATAAATACCTGCAAATGCAATCCGCCCACATCCGGGAGCGCATTGCCCAGTTCGGCGGCAAGCTGTATCTGGAATTCGGCGGCAAGCTCTATGACGACAACCATGCTTCCCGCGTCCTGCCGGGCTTCCAGCCGGACAGCAAGCTGCGGATGCTGCTGCAGCTGAAGGAGCAGGTGGAGATGGTGATCGTCATCAACGCCGACGATATCGAAAAAAACAAGGTTCGGGGCGATCTTGGCATCACCTATGACCGGGATGTCATTCGCCTGATCGACATTTTCCGGGGCTTCGGCCTGTATGTTTCCAGCGTGGTGCTGACCCGCTTCCATGAACAGGCGCTGGCGAAGGCGTTCCAGTCCCGCTTGGAAGGGCTGGGCATCCGGGTCTATCACCATTTTGAGATTCCGGGCTACCCCTCCGACACCGGCTACATCGTCAGCCCCGACGGCTTCGGGAAAAATGACTACATTGAGACGACCCGGTCGCTGGTGGTGGTCACGGCCCCCGGCCCCGGCAGCGGAAAGCTGGCGACCTGCCTGAGCCAGCTGTATCACGAGCATATCCGGGGCAACACGGCGGGCTACGCCAAATTCGAGACTTTCCCCATCTGGAACGTGCCGCTGAACCACCCGGTAAACCTTGCCTACGAGGCCGCCACGGCGGACTTGAACGACGTGAACATGATCGACCCCTTCCATCTGGAAGCCTACGGGGTCACCACCGTCAACTACAACCGGGACGTGGAGGCATTCCCTGTGCTGGTGGCGATTTTTGAGAAGATTCTGGGGCATTGCCCCTACAAATCCCCCACGGATATGGGCGTGAATATGGTGGGCAACTGCATCGTGGATGACGAAGCCGTCCGGTTCGCCTCCCGACAGGAGATCATCCGCAGATACTACGTGGCCATGTGCGAGCAGAAGCAGGGCAAAGGCAGCGACGAAACGGTGCGCAAGTTGGAGCTGCTGATGAAAAAGGCCGGTGTGACCCCGGCGGAGCGGAAGGTGGTCGCCCCCGCATTGCAGCGGGCGGAGCAGACCGGCGCGCCTGCCGCCGCCATGGAACTGCCCGACGGCACCATCGTCACCGGCAAGACCTCCGACCTTCTGGGTGCGTCCTCGGCGCTGCTGCTGAACGCGCTGAAAAAGCTGGCGGGTATGCGGGACAGCCTGCACCTGATTTCCCCGGTGGTGCTTGACCCCATCCAGCACCTGAAGGTTGACCACTTAGGCAACCGCAATCCCCGTCTCCACACCGATGAGACGCTGATCGCCCTGTCCATCTGCGCCGCCACCAACCCCATGGCGGAACTGGCCATGGAGCAGCTGGACAAGCTGCGGGGCTGCGAGGTACATTCCTCGGTGATCTTGTCCCCGGTGGACGAAAAGACCTTCAAGCGTCTGGGCGTCAACTTGACCTGCGAGCCGAGATATAAGGGATAAATAAAAATGCAGAATGCCATTGTTTCGGCATTCTGCATTTTTTGTGGAATAATAACTAAGGAAGCCCTGAGTAAATCGACAAGAGCTGTGAGCGAGAGATTTTTCGACCAATCGAGGTATCGGAAACGGAGGAATACTTTGTGTATTTCCCGTTTTCGATACCGAAGAGTGGGCGGAAAAGATCCGCTCACAGCCGCAGACGATTTGCTCAGAGTTTCCTAAGCCCTCTGCTCGCAGTAGACGCACCTGTGGATGTCCGCGGCCTTGTCGGTGCAGCGGAACAGTTGGGGCAGCTCCTGCTCGGTCTGGGTGATGCACTTGGGGTTGCGGCAGACGCGGTCGTATTCCAAACCGGTCGTGTCGATGGCTTCTTTTGCGGGATTCCGGGCGGCTTCGTCCAGAAGCTTCAGGATCAGCGCCATGCGCATGTACTTGCCGTTCAGCGCCTGACGGAAATAGGCGGCTCTGGGGTCGTCGTCCACCTTGACGCTGATCTCATTGACACGGGGCAGGGGGTGCAGGACGCACATTTTTTTCTTCGCCAGCTTCATTTTCTCGGTATCGAGAACGTAGCTGTCCTTGAGCCGCTCGTATTCCCATGGGTCGTCGAAGCGCTCCCGCTGGATGCGGGTCATGTACAGCACGTCGAGCTTGGGCATGGCTTCCTCCAGAGAGGACACTTCCGTGTAGGGGATTCCCTGATTTTCAAAAACATTATACCGAATAAAACCGGGGATTTTCAATTCCTCCGGGGAAATCAGAACAAATTGAATGCCTTTGTAGCGGCTCATGGCTTCAATCAGGGAGTGGACAGTCCGGCCGTATTTCAGGTCGCCGCACAGACCGATGGTGAGGTTATCCAGCCGCCCCATTTCCCGGGAAATGGTCAGCAGGTCGGCAAGGGTCTGGGTGGGGTGGTTGTGGCCGCCGTCTCCGGCGTTGATGACGGGGATAGAGGCCGCCTGACTTGCCACATAGGGTGCGCCCTCTTTGGGGTGGCGCATGGCGATGATGTCTGCGTAGCAGCTGACAATTTTGGCGGTGTCCGCCACGCTTTCACCCTTGGAGGCGGAGGAAGAACTGGCTTCGCTGAAGCCGATGACGCTTCCGCCCAGCTCCAGCATCGCGGCCTCAAAGCTCAGGCGGGTGCGGGTGGAGGGTTCAAAGAACAGCGTCGCCAGCTTCTTGTGGGCGCATCTGTCCCAGTAGTTTTCCGGGTGGGCAATGATGTCCTTGGCGGTGGCGATCAGCCCATCCAGCTCGTCCACGCCTAAATCCAGAATGCTGTTCAGACTCCTCATGCTTTCGCTCCATTCACGGCAAGGTAGTTTTTGATCCGCGCCACGTTTTCGGCGTTGGCGGGATTTTCTTCCAGATAGGCGATGATGTCATACACATCCACCACGGAGTAGACGGGGAAGCCAAATTCCTCTTCCACTTCCTCCATGGCCAGCTTTTCGCCCTTGCCCCGCTCCTTGCGATCAACCATAATAAATGTGGCGGCGACCTTGACGCCCTCCAGACGGCTTAAGATAGCCATGCTTTCCCGGATGGCAGTCCCGGCGGTGATGACGTCCTCTACGATGACCACGTCCTCACCGGACTTGGGGACATAGCCCACGAACACGCCGCCCTCGCCGTGATCCTTAGCTTCCTTGCGGTTGAAGAAGAAGGGAACGTCCAGCCCGTCCCGACTCAGGGCAACGGCGGCGGACACGGCGATGGAAATGCCCTTGTAGGCGGGGCCATAGAGGACGGCCTTCCGCTGCCCCAGCTTTTCCCGGTAGGCGCGGGCGTAGAATTCGCCCAGAGTCGCAATTTCCTTACCGGTTTTGATCTCCCCGGCGTTGATGAAATAGGGGATTTTCCGGCCGGATTTGGCGGTGAAATCGCCGAATTTCAGCACACCGGCCATCTCCAGAAACTGAATGAATTCTCTTTTGTAGCTTTCCAAAATGCTTCCTCCTTATTTCAGTCGCAGAATTCCGCCACGCAGCGTTCATAAGCGGCCACGGGGTCGGCGGCGGCCGTGATGGGACGGCCGACCACGATGTAGTCCGAACCGATGGCCTTGGCGGCGGCTGGGGTCATCACCCGCTTCTGGTCGCCTACGTCTCCGTCGGCGAAGCGGACGCCGGGGGTCACGGTGAGGAAAGTTTTGCCACAGCGCTCGTGTACCTTCCCCGCTTCCAGCGGGGAGCAGACCACGCCGTCCAGACCGGCGTTTTTCGCGGTCTCGGCGTAGTGCATGACCACTTCGTCAATGGGTTCATAAATGAGCAGGTCGGACTCCATGGCCGCCTGATCGGTGGAGGTCAGCTGGGTCACGGCGATCAGCAGGGGACGGGTGCCGTCCTCCCGGGTCAGACCCTCCAGCGCGGCCTTCATCATGGCGGTGGTGCCGGCGGCATGGAGGTTGGTGATGTCCACGTCCAGATTCCGCAGGACGGACATGGCCTTTTTCACGGTGTTGGGGATGTCGTGAAGTTTTAAGTCCAGAAAAATCTTGTGTCCCCGGGCTTTGATCTCCCGGACGATGGCGGGGCCTTCCGCGTAGTACAGCTCCATGCCGATCTTCACGAAGGGCTTGCGGCCGGTGAATTTGTCAAGAAAAGCGAAGGTCGCCTCGGCGGATGAAAAATCGCAGGCAACAATGACGTCCTTACCCATTATTTCGCGCCTCCTATAATGTCTTTCAGATTCTCAACTTTGTATTTTTCCATGACGGCGGGAAGCTCCCGGATGATGTCCCGGCAGGCGTAGGGATTTACAAGATTGGCCGCGCCCACCTCCACGGCGGTGGCGCCTGCCAGCATCATTTCCACCACATCTTCGGCGCTGCTGACGCCGCCCATGCCCACCACGGGAATTTTCACCGCGCCCGCGACCTGATAGACCATGCGAAGCGCCACCGGGAAGATGGCAGGGCCGGAAAAGCCGCCCATTTTGTTGGCGATGATGGGCTTGCGGGTACGCAGGTCGATGCGCATACCAAGCAGAGTGTTAATCAGGCTGATGCCGTCCGCACCGGCATCCTCACAGGCTTTGGCAATGGACACAATGTCGGTGACGTTGGGGGAGAGCTTGACGATAACAGGCTTTTTCGTGACCTTTTTCACCGCTGCCGTCACCTCTGCGGCGGCTTCCGGGCAGGTGCCGAAGCTCATGCCGCCGCCGTGAACGTTGGGGCAGCTGACGTTGACTTCCAGCCAGCCCACCTGTTCCTCTTTGTCCAGCCGCTCGCAGGTGTAGGCGTAATCCGCCACGGAAAAGCCGGAGACGTTGGCCATGACGGGCTTGCGGAAGCAGGCTTTCAGCTTCGGGAGTTCTTCGGATATGACTTTGTCCACACCGGGATTTTGCAGCCCCACGGCGTTGATCATGCCGCCGGTACACTCGGCGATGCGGGGCGTGGGATTTCCGAAGCGGGGTTCTTTTGTGGTTCCCTTGAAGGAGAAGGTGCCAAGGCAGTTAATGTCGTACAGTTCGGCAAACTCATAGCCGTAGCCAAAGGTGCCGGAGGCGGGGATGACCGGGTTGTCCAGCTCGATGCCGCAGAGATTGACGCTCAGGCTTCCCATAGAATCTCCTCCTTCTTCATGACGGGGCCGTCCTTGCAGATGCGCTTGTATCCTGTGAGGGTCTTGCAGGAGCAGCCCATGCAGGCGCCGAAGCCGCAGCCCATCCGTTCCTCGAAGCTCATCTGGCCGGAGGTGCGGGTGGCTTTATACACCGCCTTGAGCATCGGCTCCGGGCCGCAGGTGTAGAAATAGGAATAATTAAGATCGTTCAGGGGCGTGGTGGCGAAGCCCTTGACGCCATAGCTTCCGTCGGCGGTGGCGACGATCACCCGGCAGCCCAGCGCCCGGAATTCGGCTTCATAGAACACTTCCGTTTGGGTGTTGAAGCCCAGAATCACCGTTACCTGCTTGCCCATGGCAAGCAGCCGTTTTGCAAGGTGGTACAGCGGCGGGACACCCACGCCGCCGCCCAGTAAGACGGGGCTGTTCCCGGCGGGGGTGAGGTCGTAGCCGTTGCCAAGGCCGGTCAGGATGTCCAGCTTCTCCCCGGGAACCATCCAGGAGAGAATTTCCGTACCCTTGCCCACCACCTTGTAGACGATGGTGAGGGTATCCCCGTCATAGTCGCACACGGAAATGGGACGGCGGAGGAACTTCCCTGTGATTTGAATGTTGACAAACTGCCCCGGGGCGGTAATGGCGGAGGCGTCGCCGGAAAGCACCATTTTGTAGACGCAGTCCGTCAGGGGGGTATTGGATAGGATTGTGAAAATGCTCTGTTTCATGGTCGCTCCTTCCGGGAATTTTTGGCGTTGCCTGCTCAGGCGTCAATCGTAGAAATCGTCAGCGTGGTTTCTTCCAGCACATCCAGCAGAACCCGGATGGTGTCCAGCGCCGTGAACAGCGTCACGTTGTGCTCCGTGGCGATCCGGCGGATCTTCGTGCCGTCCCGGCCGCTGGAGCCGGGGTCGCGGGTGTTGATGACGTAGGCAATGTGTCCCTGACGCAGCGCGTTGGGGATTTCGTCGCTGCCGTCGCTGATCTTGCCCAGAACGTGGGTGCGGATGCCGTTTTCCTTCAGGAATGTGGCAGTTCCGGCAGTGGCCTCGATGTTGAAGCCCAGACGGTAGAACCGGCGGATCAGGGGCAGCGCTTCCTCCTTGTCCCGGTCGGCGATGGTGGCAAGGACGGTGCCGTAGTTCTGCAGCTTCATGCCGGAGGCCTGCAGCGCCTTGTACAGGGCGCGGGTCATGGTGCGGTCATAGCCGATGGCCTCGCCGGTGGACTTCATTTCGGGGGTCAGATAGGCGTCCAGACCGCGAATTTTATTGAAGGAGAACACCGGCGCTTTGACGTACCAGCGCTCCTTTTCGGCGGGGTAGATGTCGAAGAAGCCCTGCTCCTTCAGGCTCAGACCCAGAATCACGTCGGTGGCGATGTCCGCAAGGCTGTAGCCCGTGGCCTTGCTCAGGAAGGGAACCGTGCGGGAGGAACGGGGGTTGACCTCGATGACGGACACGTTGTCCTCGGGATCTACGATGAACTGCACATTGAACAGGCCGACAATGCCGATGCCCAGACCCAGCTTTTTGGCGTATTGCAGAATGATGCCCTTGACCTTGTCAGAGATGGAGAAGGAGGGGTAGACGGAGATGGAGTCGCCGGAGTGAACGCCGGTGCGCTCCACCAGTTCCATGATGCCGGGGACGAACACGTCCCGGCCGTCGCAGATGGCGTCAATCTCCACTTCCCGACCCTGAATGTATTTGTCCACCAGAACGGGCTTGTCCTCGTCGATTTCCACGGCGCTTTTCAGGTAGCGGCGCAGCTGGCTCTCGTTCGCCACAATCTGCATGGCGCGGCCGCCCAGCACGAAGCTGGGACGTACCAGCACGGGGTAGCCGATCTCATTCGCCGCCGCGAGACCGTCCTCGATTTTGGTGACGGCCTTTCCCTTGGGCTGGGGGATGTCCAGCTCTTTCAGGAGCTTTTCAAAGGCGTCCCGGTTTTCGGCTCTGTCGATGGCCTCGCAGCCGGTGCCGATGATCTTCACGCCCCGGTCATGGAGGGGCTGGGCCAGGTTGATGGCGGTCTGACCGCCCAGAGACGCGATCACGCCGTCGGGCTTTTCAAAGTCGATGATGTTCATCACATCCTCGGGGGTCAGAGGCTCGAAGTACAGCTTGTCGGCGGTGGTGTAGTCGGTGGAGACGGTCTCGGGGTTATTGTTGATGATGATGGCCTCGTAGCCCGCCTTTTTGATGGTCATGACGGCGTGGACGGTGGAGTAGTCAAACTCCACGCCTTGACCGATGCGGATGGGGCCTGCGCCCAGCACCACGATCTTCTTTTTGTTCGTCAGCCGGGAGACGTTCCCGCCGGTGTAGGAGGAGTAGAAGTAGGGGATATATGCGCCGGTGTGGCAGGTGTCCACCATGCGGAAAGCCGGGAACATATTGTGTTCTCTGCGGAAATCGGACACGTCCGTCTCGGAGCATTTCCAGAGCCTGCTCACATATTTATCGCTGAAGCCCATCTTCTTGGCGTCCAGAAGGGCTTCCGGCTCTTTGGTATGGAGCTTTAAGTATTCCTCCATGTCCACGATGCGCTTGATGGCGTTCAGGAAGTAGACGTCAATGGCGGTGATCTCATGAATCTGCTCCACGGTGACGCCCCGGTAGATGATTTCCGCAATGGCGAAAATGTTGTCGGAGCGGAACACGCTGATATAGTCCAGCAGCTCCTCCGTGGTCATGTCGTCGAATTTGTGATGGTAGATGTGGTTCGCGCCTACCTCCAGAGAGCGGATGCCCTTGAGCAGGGATTCCTCCAGATTGGAGCCGATGCCCATGACCTCGCCGGTGGCCATCATCTGGGTGCCCAGAATGTTGATGGCGGAGGTGAACTTGTCGAAGGGGAACCGGGGCAGCTTGGTGATGACGTAGTCCAGCTTCGGCTCAAAGGCGGCGTTGGTGTTGGCGATTTTGATGTCCTCCAAAGCCATGCCCACGGCGATTTTCGCGGTGACCCGGGCGATGGGGTAGCCGGAGGCCTTGGAGGCCAGGGCGGAGGAACGGGAGACCCGGGGGTTGACCTCGATGAGATAGTATTTGGAGGAATTGGGGTCGAGAGCAAACTGGACGTTGCAGCCGCCCTCCACCTTCAGCGCCCGGATGATCTTGATGGCGGAGTCGTTGAGCATCTTCATGTCGTGGTCGCTGAGGGTCATGATGGGGGCGACCACCATGCTGTCACCGGTGTGGACGCCCACGGGGTCGATGTTCTCCATGCCGCAGATGGTGATGGCGTGGTCATTGGAGTCCCGCATGACCTCGAATTCGATCTCCTTGTAGCCCTTGACGGACTTTTCCACCAGAACCTGATGGACAGGGGAGAGGGCGAAGGCGTTGAGACCAATCTCCACCAGCTCGTCTTCATTGTAAGCAAAGCCGCCGCCGGTGCCGCCGAGAGTAAAGGCGGGACGAAGCACCACAGGATAGCCGATGCGCTTGGCGGCCTCCTTGGCCTCCTCCAGAGAGTAGGAAATTTCGGATGGGATGACCGGCTCGCCGATGGACTGGCACAGCTCCTTGAAAAGCTCCCGATCCTCGGCACGCTCGATGGACTCGCTGGAGGTGCCCAGTAGCCTGACCCGGCATTCCCGCAAAATGCCCTTCTTTTCCAGCTGCATGGCCAGATTCAGACCTGTCTGACCGCCGATGCCGGGGATGATGGCGTCGGGACGCTCGTAGCGGATGATCTTGGCGATATATTCCAGCGTCAGCGGCTCCATGTAGACCTTGTCGGCGATGATGGTGTCGGTCATGATGGTGGCGGGGTTGGAGTTGCACAGCACCACCTCGTAGCCCTCTTCTTTCAGAGCAAGACAGGCCTGCGTCCCGGCGTAGTCAAACTCAGCAGCCTGACCGATGACGATGGGGCCGGAGCCAATGATGAGAATTTTCTTGATGTCGGTTCTTTTTGCCATAGTGTTTCTCCTCTCGTTATTTGGCGGTATGGGTTTCCGGAGCGGCGTATACCAGCTTTCCGTCACAGATGGTGGCAATGCACTTTCCGCTGACCTGCCGGCCCGCGAAGGGCGTGGCTCTGCCTTTGGAAAGAAAGTCCTCCGGGTCGATGGGGTATGCGGCATTCAAGTCCCAGATGCTGTAGTCTGTCCCCAGAGGAAGACCGAAGCGTCTGCGGGGATTGACGCACAAAAGCTCCAATAGTTTGTTCAGGCTTAGAATGCCCGGTTTTACCAGACAGGTATACAAAATCGGGAAAGCGGTTTCAATGCCCACAATGCCGAAGGCGCTTTTTTCCAGACCGCGGGATTTTTCCTCGGCGGAGTGGGGGGCGTGGTCGGTGGCGATCATGTCGATGGTGCCGTCCAGAATTCCCTGAATCAGGGCCTCCCGGTCTTCCTTTCCTCGCAGGGGCGGGTTCATTTTGAAACGGCCGTCCTCCTGCAGGTCGCTGTCGTCCATCACCAGATAGTGGGGGCCGGTCTCGCAGGTCACGTCCAGCCCCTCGGCCTTGGCCTTGCGGATGAGCGCCACGCTTTCCTTGGCGGAGACGTGACAAACGTGGTAGGCGCAGCCGGTTTCTTTTACCAGCTGCAAGTCTCGGGCAATTTGCCCCCATTCGCTTTCGGAGCAGATGCCCCGATGGCCATGGGCTTTGGCATAATCACCGTCGTGGATGTACCCGCCCCGCAAGAGCGAGTTGACCTCGCAGTGGGCGACAATGGGCTTCCCGAGGGCTTTTGCACGAAGCATGGCCTGCCGCATCATGTCATCGCTCTGCACGCCCCGGCCGTCGTCGGAAAAACCTACCACGTCGGGCGCCATGCCCTCCAGGTCGGAAAGCGCTTCGCCCTGTTCGCCGATTGTGATGGCACCGTAGGGGTAGACGTGGATGCAGGCGGTTTCCTCGATGAGGCGGCGCTGAACCTCCAGATGCTCCACGCTGTCCGGCACCGGGTTCAGGTTGGGCATGGTGCAGACCGCGGTATAGCCGCCCCGGGCGGCTGCCCGGCTGCCTGTGGCGATGGTCTCCTTATAAGAAAAACCCGGCTCTCTGAAATGCACATGCACGTCACAAAAGCCGGGAAAAATAACATATTCAGAAGAATCGAACCCGGAAAGACCGGGGGCGGAAAGGGAGGAACAAACCCCTTCGGAAAATACGGACCCCAAAGAAGCAGCGTAAACCTTGGCTTTCGTCATATCCGTCATGCTGATCTCCTTTCTGTAAAAAACGCCCTGCCGGGAAAGCGGCAAGACGGGCGGGATGAGCCGCTGAACTTATCTGTTGAATTATAGCATGGGTAGGAGTGGTTGTCAATTGGGAAAAATGGACATGGATACACCCGAAAACGGCGGGGCTTTTGGGCATAGGGGCGCGATTGAACTGCCCCCTTGCCTCTTCCTCCGGGAGAGGCGGTTGAGCGAAGCGAAGACGGAGAGAGAAAACAGGGAAAAAGCCCTCTCAGTCACCTTCGGTGACAGCTCTCCCAAAGGGAGAGCCAAGGGGTGTACCCTGTTTTATTTTTCTTCGCCTTCCGGGAGGACTCCCGATTCCTTGAGCCTGTCCAGCGCCGTCCGGTAGCCGCCGCCATATACGAGGCACCGGTTGACCCGGCTGATGGTAGCCGAGCTGGCACCGGTGGATTCCGAGACTTCGATATAGTTTTCGCCGCTGTCCAGCAGGCAGGCGACCCGGAACCGCTGGGACATGGCCTGCAATTCCTTGATGGTGGCCACGTCCTCAAAAAACAGGCGGCAGTCCTCCACCGTCCGCAGGGACAGAATGGCCTCGAAAAACAGATCTTCACCGGGATGTCGAACGATATCCATAACACGGAGTCCTTTCTTCTGGGGTGCTTTCCTATACTTTACCACTTTACCATATTGAATACAAGTCCCTTTTGGAGTTTTTCGCAGGAAAAAGGGGGGAAGAAGGGGCGGTTTTTGTGGGTTCCTCTGAAAAAGACAAATGTCCCTGTATGAGACACTTTTTTCCGCACCAAATGCTTGACTTGCGCCTCCTGCGGTGCTAGAATTGGGAAATAAAATTTCAGAGAGGTGTTTACAATGGAAAGAAAAGATATTGACTGGGGCAATCTGGGATTTGGCTACGTCCAGACCGACATGCGCTATGTCTCCAATTTCCGAAACGGCCAGTGGGACGACGGCTGTCTGACCGATCAGGCCACCATTACCATGAGTGAGTGCGCCTGCGTTCTGCAATACGCCCAGACCTGCTTTGAGGGGCTGAAAGCCTACACCACCGAGGACGGCCACATCGTCTGCTTCCGCCCCGACCTGAACGCCCAGCGGATGGCCAGCTCCTGCCGCCGCCTGAAAATGCCCGTGTTCCCCGAGGACAGGTTCGTGCAGGCCGTAGTGGAGACCGTCCGCGCAAACTCCCAGTGGGTGCCGCCCTACGGCTCCGGCGCGACGCTGTACGTCCGTCCGTTCATGTTCGGCAGCGACGCCATCATCGGCGTCAAGCCCGCGACGGAGTATCAGTTCCGGGTGTTCGTCACCCCGGTCGGCCCCTATTTCAAGGGCGGCATCAAGCCCCTGAAGCTGCGCACCTCCGATCTTGACCGGGCGGCGCCCAAGGGCACCGGCGACGTCAAGGCGGGCTTAAACTACGCCATGAGCCTTTACAACATTGTGGATGCCCACGAGAAGGGCTTTGACGAGAACGTCTACGTGGACTCCGCCACCCGCACCCACATTGAGGAGACCGGCGGCGCCAACGTGATTTTCGTCACCAAGGACGGCAAGCTGGTCACCCCCAAGTCCGACACCATTCTCCCCTCCATCACCCGGCGCAGCCTGCTGCAGGTGGCGAAGGATTATCTCGGCATGGAGGTGGAGGAGCGCCCCGTGGAGTTGGCAGAGATCGGCGAATTTGCCGAGTGCGGCCTGTGCGGCACGGCGGCGGTCATCTCCCCTGTGGGCACCATTGTGGATCACGGCAAGGAAATTCACTACGTGGGTATGGGCCCCACCATCCAGAAGCTTTACGATACCCTCACCGGCATCCAGATGGGGCGTCTGGAAGCCCCCAAAGGCTGGATCCAGATAATCGAATAATGCACAATGTGCAAAAAAGCAAGCCGTTTTAATGGGTGGTCATAAAACAGTGAATGGAGCGTATCGGTACAGATACGCTCCATTTCTCGTCCCAAATACGGGGACAACCCCTTGGCTCTCCCTCCGGGAGAGCAGTCACCGAAGGTGACCGAGAGGGCTTTGCACACTTGTTTACCCTCTCCGTCTTCGCTTCGCTCAGCCACCTCTCCCAGAGGGAAAGGCAAGAGGTGTAGTTCATCATCCCACTGCGCCTACTAACTGTCTAATGCGCCCCATCCATTCTTCAGTTTGCTTTTTGGGCTAAATCAAGCGAGGATGGGCTTCAGAGCGTCGGCGAGAACCTTTTCCTGTGCTTCGGCTTCCGCCAGATCTTTGCCCAGAGTGGTGAAATAGGTCTTGATCTTCGGCTCGGTGCCGGAGGGGCGGACGATGACCGTCGCGCCGCCTTCCAGATTGTACACCAGCACATTGGCGGCGGGCAGGCCGGTCTGAGCGGTGTTCTGGTAGTCGGTGATTTTGGTCACCTTGTAGCCGCCAATCTCTACAGGGGGCTTCTCCCGCAGGGAGGCCATGATACCGGCCATCTTGTCCATGCCGGACAGGCCGGGGAACTCAAAGGAGTTCACCTTGTTCAGATACCGGCCGTATTTTGCGTAAATGGCTTCCAGCCGCGCCTTGATGGACGAGCCGATGGAACGGTAGTAGGCTGCCATTTCACAGATCAGCATGGAGCCAATGATGGCGTCCTTGTCCCGGACGTAAGGGCCTGCGAGGTAGCCGTAGGATTCCTCGAAGCCCAGAATGAAGCGATCCACCTCACCGGCGGCCTCCAGCTTGGCGATCTGGTCGCCGATCCACTTGAAGCCGGTGAGAACGTTGCGCATTTCCACGCCGTAATCCGCGGCCACGATGTCCGCGAGGGGAGTGGAGACCAGAGACTTTACCGCCACGGGGCGCTTGGGCATGGTGCCTTTTTCAATGCGGCCCTGACAGATGTAGTCCAGCAGCAGCACGCCCACCTCGTTGCCGGAGACCAGCTCGTAGGAGCCGTCGGGGCAGCGGATGGCAATGCCAACCCGGTCGGCGTCGGGGTCGGTGGCCAGCATCAGATCGGCGCCGGTCTTCTCGGCCAGCTCCAGACCAAGCCGCAGAGCCTCGAAAATCTCCGGGTTGGGATAGGGGCAGGTGGGGAAGTTGCCGTCGGGGTACTGCTGCTCGGGGACAATGGTGATGTCGTCAATGCCGATGTCATGAAGCACCCGGGTGACCGGCACCAGACCGGAGCCGTTCAGGGGGGAGTACACCAGCTTCAGTCCGGCGGTTTTGCAGATGCCGGGGCGGACGGCGCAGGCTTCAATGGCGCTGTACAGCGCCTCCTTGCAGTCCTCGCCCACGTATTCGATCAGACCCTGGGCGATGCCGTCTTCAAAGGCTATCATCTTCGCGCCGGTGAGGATATCGGTTTTCTGAATCTCCGCGTACACCACGGCGGCGGCATCGTCCGTCATCTGGCAGCCGTCGGGGCCGTAGGCTTTGTAGCCGTTGTATTTGGCGGGGTTGTGGGAGGCGGTGATCATGATGCCGGCGTTCGCTTTGTAATACCGGGTGGCAAAGGACAGGGCGGGAACGGGCATCAGCGCGTCGTAGATCCGCACCCGAATGCCGTTGGCGGCCAGAACGCAGGCGGCGTTTTTGGCGAACACGTCGGAATTGATGCGGCTGTCATAGGAAATGGCGACCAGCTGGCTGCCGCCCTGGGTCTTGACCCAGTTCGCAAGCCCCTGCGTGGCCTGCCGGACGACGTAAATATTCATCCGGTTGCTGCCCGCGCCCAGAATGCCCCGCAGACCGGCGGTGCCGAATTTCAGCGCCACAGCAAAGCGCTCCTTGATCTCATTGTCCTGTCCCTCAATTTTCTTCAGCTCGTCGGTAAGGGCGGGATCTTCCAGATCAGCGCTCAGCCAGCGCTTATAATCATCTATGTACATCGTTATCACCTTTTCTTCATATAAATGCATGTATAATATAGTTCATCAGGCAGAAAAAGTCAATGCCGGAGTGGGGGCAGCCGCGTTATGGGGGCAAAAAATGGGAGGCGACGGAAATCCGTCGCCTCCCTTGCGTATTTTAGAAATGTTTTCTCTTGCGGTCGTAGACGCTTACAGCAGCCGCGCCGCAGAAGGAGAACAGCAGTACGCTGCCAAGAACCATGACAATCTCGCTGTCGCCGGTCTTGGGGATGTTGTCCTTGCCGTTCTTCACGGACTTCCACTGAGCGACATAGGTGACATCCTTGGTCACGGTGTCAGTGACCTTGGGGGACCAACCGGTGAAGGTGTAGCCCTTACGGGTGGGCTTGCCATCGAACTTGGGGGTATCGGTGCCAGACTCAAGATCCTTGTAGACCTGATCCTTGAACGCCTTACCCTTCGCGCCGTCGGTGTAGGTAACTGTGTAGAGCTTCTCCCACTTGGCGGTGTAGGTCACGTTCTTGGTTACGGTCTCGGAAACCTCGGGATCCCAACCGGCGAACTTGTAGCCCTTACGAGTGGGATCCTTCGTGCCGAAGGCGGGGGTGCTGGTGCCGTAGGGGATGTCTTTGTAGACGACATCCGCGAAGACTTCCTCGCCCTTCACACCGTCGGTGTAAGTAACGGTGAGAAGCTCGCACTTGACGTTGAAGGTGACGCTGGTCTCTGTAGCAGTCCACTTCTCACCATTCCAGGTCAGCTCAATGGTCTTGCTGTCGCGGTCGTCAAGGGTGTGGGGACCAACATTCTCTTCTGCGTTGTACTTGGCAACGTAATCCTTTGCGTTTACGGTGAGGATGCAGGTGTACGCAGTTCCCTTGCGCTCGGGGTCGGAGACGTTGTAAGTGTCTTCGATGAGCGTGTAGGGCTTGTCGTTGTGCGCGGTGGTGGTCGTGCAGTCCACCTTCGCGTTGATGCCCAGCTCCTTCAGTTCATCGTAGGTGGGCTTTTCAGGGGGGCACTCGACGTGGAAGGTGATGGGCAGTTCGGTCTTCGCGACCCACTTTTCGCCATCCCACTTCAGCTCGACGGTCTTCTCAGCCTGCTCGCCGACGACCAGCGCATGGGTCTTGCCCATATCGGAGCTGTACTTCTCGATGATCTTGGCTGCCTTGACAGTGATGGTGCAGGTGTAGCCCTCGGAGGCGGTACCGGTGACGTCGCTGACGGTGTACTCACCCTGCGTCGGCTTGTAATCCTTGCCCCAGTGGTTGACGTTCTGGTTATCGCAGACGATCTTTACGCCTCTGCCGATTGCACCCTCAATGTCCTTCTTGCTGGGCTGCTCGGGGGGGCACAGGGTATGGAAGGTGACAGGCAGTTCGGTCTCAGCGACCCACTTTTCGCCATTCCACTTCAGTTCAATGGTCTTTTCGGCGGGTTCACCGGCAATCAGCGTATGAACCGCGTCGCCCATATCGGAGCTGTACTTCTCGATGAACTTGGCTGCCCTGACGGTAACGGTGCAGGTGTAGCCATCGGCGGCGGTGCCCATGACATCGCTGACGGTGTACTCGCCCAGCGTCGGCTTATACTTCTTTTCGCCGTGGTTGACGTTCTGGTTATCGCAGACAACCGCCACGCCTCTGCCAATCGCGCCCTCGATGGCCTTCTTGTCGGGCTGGACGGGCTTCCACTGAGCGGTGTAAGTGACATCCTCGGTCACGGTCTCAGCGACCTCGGGGTTCCAGCCGTCGAACACAAAGCCCTTACGGGTGGGAGTGTCGCCGGAGAAAGCGGGAGTCGGGGTGTCCTTCTCCAGATCGGAATGGACATCGTCCTTAAAGGCTTTTCCGTCAACGCCATCGGTGTAGGTGACGGTGTAGAGCTTTTCCCACTGAGCGACGTAGGTCGCATTTTCGGTCACGGTTTCAGCAACCGTGGGTTCCCAGCCGAGGAACTTGTAGCCCGCGCGGGCGGGAGTGCCCTCGAAAGCGGGGGTGGCATCCTCGTACTTTGCCGTATAAGCCTGATCCGCGAATGCCTCACCGTTCACACCGTCGGTGTAGGTCACGGTGTAGGTGTTCTTTTCCCAAACGGCGTACAGATTCGTCCAGCCGTTCACGGTCTGGCCGGTCACGTCGCCGTTCTGACCCTCACGGCTCCAGAACTTGAAGGTGTAGCCGGTGCGGGTCGGGGTGGGAGCGTCCGCGGTGGGAAGGGTCGAACCAAAGGGCGCAGTGGTGCTGTACAGCCGACCTTCGGTCTTGCTGTGGTCATTCTGGAAGTCTCTCCAGGCTTCCTCACTCTGGAAGTAAACGACCTGGTACTTGTCATAGACCATGCACTTCAAATTCGTCCACCCGTTGACGGTTTTCTCCTTCAGACCGGCAGGGGGATTAGCGGGGTCGCTCTTGTAGATATTAAACAGGCCGTCGTCGTACCAGCCGTAGAACTCGTAGTTCCCGGTGTAATAGTCGGCAATGTCGATCGTGGACAGGTCAATGACATGCCCCTTCGGCTGGCTTTCGAGCGGGATGTCCTTATAAGCCTTCGAGGTGTCGCCGTTGCGATAAATCACAAGATGGACGGGGAACAGCTCTTCTTCGCACTCGACAGGGAAGGTAACGGGGTCATTGACAACCCACCGACCCTCTACGTATTTCAGCGTAAGGGTCTTGGAGTTGTCACCGGTCAGGGTGTGCTTGCCGAAGTCGGTGTTGTACTTCGTTACATACTCATCAGCAGTGATGATAATGTCGCAGGTGTAGCCGTCGGTCTCGTTGCCGGAGACATCGCCGATGTCGTATGTTCCCTCGATCAGCGCGAAGGATGCGGCGGTGTGCGTCTCGGGCTTCGTGGTGCAGACCACTTCCACGGGCGCTTCCAGCTTGGCCAGATCTTCAGCACCGGGCTTTGCGGGCGGAACGATCTCCGTCACGCACGCGACGTTGAAAACAACGGGGACGACGCGCTCAACAGCCCAGCCATTATCCGTGTGCTTCAGCGTAACAGTCGCGCTGGCGTCTTTGGGATCGTGAGCTACGCCGGTATCGGCGTCGAACTTCTCCACGTACTTCTGAGAGTTGATGGTGACCGTGCAGGTGTAGCCGTTCTCGGCGTCGCCTGCAACCTCACTGGTGGTGTAGGAGCCGGAAATCAGAGCGTAGCTCTTGCTCTTGGGGTCATGAGTGGCCGCCTCGTTGGTGCAGTTGACGGTGATATTACCGATCAGACCGCTGAGGTCGCCCTCACCGGGAGCCGTGGGCTTATCGGGCATGGGGGGAGCTGCTTCTTCCCATACGGCGTACAGGGTTGCAGAAACGTTGGGATTGTCCTTTCTCGCCGTAAGGGGGTAGTCATTACCTGCATAATATTCGTCCGTGCCGACTTTATTCTCACTCCAACCTTTGAAGGTGTAGCCAACACGGGTAGGCTCAGTACCAGAAACCGTGAAGATGTGGGTCAGGGGAGATTTAGTCGACGCCTCGGAATAACTCTGGGATTCGGGCGCGCCGGTGCCGCCATTGGCATCATAGTTCAGCGTGTATGTATATTCCGTGGTGGGGTTGGGGTTCTTCGCTACGAGATAAATCGTAGAACCCTTGTTGCAGGCGGTCGTACCGCTCTTGTTAAGCGACCACGTTGTGGGATTGGCATTGGATTCTTTCGACCAACCGACGATCTGGTAGCCGCTGTTGACGGAAGCGCGACTTGCGGCGGCCTTGATATCAGAAATCGCAATCGTGTGGTTGTTATACGCGGTATCGGAGTGATTCGTCTTGTACTGGCAAACAAACTTGGTCTTTTCGGAAGAACCGTAATTGTAGCCAATGTTGAATTCATCACCCACATACAGGACGGTGAATCGGACATCGATCTTATGCCCAGTGTTCAAAGCGGCGGGAGCTGGATCGGGGTCGGGAATCGTCGGCAAGGTCACTCTTCTTGCACTGGTCTTGCCCGCCTCCCATTGGGCAACATAGGTGACATTCGCAGTCACGGTTTCCGCAACGGCGGGATTCCAGCCGACGAAGGTATAGCCTTCCCGGGCAGGGGTGCCGCTGAAAGCGGGGGTCGCGGTACCGAACGACAGGTTGCTGTAAACCTGCTTGTCAAATACTGCGCCGTCTGCGCCGTCAGTGTATGTAACGGTGAATGTTTTCGGCTCTTCCGGTGCAGGGGGATCCTCGTCCTTAGGCTGCTCCTGCGCGGGGGGGGTCGGTCTTCTTCTCGCCCTCGTTCACTACGACGGTCTTGGGCTGGGTTTCGTCAGCCCCCGTCGTATCCTCTGCCAACGCAGTCGTGGGCAGAAGTGTGAAGACCATGAACAGTGCCAGAAACAGACTGAAAATTCTGCGCAAACCATGGTTTTTCATCTTGAAATACTCTCCTTTCATTTGGCGATCCATGCCGGAGGCACAGACCGTCTGCACGGTAACGCCATCATTACCTTTATGCCTGAATTATACGCAATATCACGCCAAAAGTCAATGGAAAAAGACGTCGTTTTTCTGCAATTAGGCAAAAAACTTCATGCATGAGCGCCGCACCACGACAATGTGCAAATGCCGGTGCATGAAGTTTTTGTGCATCATTTCCGGTTGCCCCGCAGGGGCGAGGAAATGGCACATTTCTGATTTTGCTATGCTTTTGCATAGCAAAACAGGGCCGTCTCCATGAGACAGCCCTGTTATATGCGGGAATGGAATGACGGTCACTTTTTTCGGGCGACGACAACGAAACGGCCGTCCTCCACATGGTAGGCGCAGGTCACCAGAGTGATGAGCTTGTCGCCGTAGGCCGCGGTGACGCCGGTGTCGTAGAGCGCCTTGGAGCGGAAATTCGAGATGGCGTTGTTGAAGTCCGCTTCGTCCGCCGCGTCGATGAACTGATAGAACTTGAAGCAGTTCTCATAGGTGTAATAGACCCGGTCATAGAAGGCCGCAAGCACCTCGTACTCGCCCTCCTCGTAGAGAGTGTCAAAGTGGATGGTGGGGTGCGCCTGCCAGTAGGATTTGCTCTCATACTTGGGCAGGGAGCGGAACATGCTGCCGTCCAGCATGTTGTGGCCGTAGATCAGCAGATTGTCGCTGTCGGCGGAGCAGTTGGCGTCGATGAAGGGAATGCCGCCGAAGCTGTACTCCCGCTTAAAATTCGTGTGCAGATATTTTTCCGGATCGGTGGGGGTGTGCATCACCGGGTAGTCGATGACGGTGCCGTCGATGCGCAGCCAGCCAAACAGATCGTGGTTCTGCTCATAAAGGGGGGCGTATTTCGCCAGCATGACCGGCTCCGTCGGCTCAGGCTCCGTGGGGGCGGTGGTTTCCGCGGTCGGCTCGGTGGACCGGGTCTCCGTCGGCGTGGTCTCTACGGGGGCAGCGGTGGCCGTGGCGTTTTCCTCCACCATTTCGGAGAGTTTGCGGAAATCACTGCGGGCTTTGCCCATATGAATCAGGATGGCAGCCACCGCGATCAGCGCGATGCAGAACACTGCCACGAGGATGATGAAAAGGGGATTGGGGCCTCTCCTTCTCCGTCTGCGCTGCCCGGCGTCATTGCGGCGGGGCGGGACGGGGGTGCGGGGTGTCTGGAATTTGCCTTGCCTGTTTGCCATGTTTCTTTCCTCTCAATATGGGATGCTCCGGAAGGGCATCCGCCGGAAAAGGGCGGCGACGGAATCTCCGCCACCGCCCTCGTTCAACAGTTTACGTTGTTTTCTTAACTCTGTCTTCTCTTGCGGTCGTAGACGAAGACAGCAGCCGCGCCGCAGAAGGAGAACATCAGAACGCTGCCCAGAATCATGGCGATCTCACCGTTGCCGGTCTTGGGAACGTTGTCCTTGCCGGAGTTGGACTTCCACTGGGCGACATAGGTGACATCCTTGGTCACGGTTTTGGAGACCTTTGGCGCCCAGTCGCTGAAAGTGTAGCCCCTGCGGGTGGGCTTGCCGTCGAACGCGGGGGTGGCGGTGCCGGACAGCAGGTTGTCATAAACCTGATCCTTGAACGCCTTACCCTTTGCGCCGTCGGTGTAGGTCACGGTGTAGAGTTTCTCCCACTTGGCGGTGTAGGTGACATTCTTTGTCACGGTCTTGGAAACCTCAGGATCCCAACCGCCAAACCGATAGCCCTCACGGGTGGGAGTTCCTCTAAAAGCGGGGGTATCGGTGCCGGACAGCAGATTGCCATAAGCCTGATCGGCAAAGACTTCCTCACCATCCACGCCATCGGTGTAGGTCACGGTGTATTTTTCCTCGTCCTCGTCCGCCTTCCCGTTTCCGTTGGCATCAATCTTCCAGGTGGCAGCATAGGTGGCGTTTTCGGTCACCCTGTCAGCTTTTTCAGGAGTCCAGCCGCTGAAAACATAGCCTTCCCGGGCGGGAGTGCCATTAAATGCGGGTGTTCCGGCATTCTCCGGCACCACGGTATTCTGATCCTCAAATATCTCCGCGCTATCTACACCGTCGGTATACGTTACAGAATAGCCAGTTTCCTTCGTCTCAGCATCGTAGCCACAGTAATCGCAGACCTTTTTCACGGATCTGGTATAATGTGTACCGCCCTCTGCCTTTACCCATTCGGTTGCGGTTACCGTGTAAGCATTGTCCTTGTAGCCGTCGGTATACTCCGGATGTAACTCATGGCCGAGCATTTCGCCGTTCTCAAAAACGGGAGTGCTATCAAAGGTGACAACGCTTCTTCCGGTGTTGTTCCCGGGCTTTCCGCCGAAGCCGAACCATCTGCTGCAGGTGACTTTATCGCGGTACACCGAGCCATTGATGGAATTATTTCCGGAAATGTGAATGCGGTACTTATAGTTGCCCATGTTGCTGTCGTTGATATTCAGTACATTCTTGATTGGTACCTCGGAATTGACAGTGCAATTATTGAAATTCACGGTAATATCACATTTCCCGGCACCGTAGTCCGTGTAGACATTGATCGTTTTTCCGGAAGAATTAAAGGTACAGCCATCAAAGGTCATTTCCGGCGAGCTATATGTCCATACTGCATAATCGCCGTTCGGACAGAAAAAGGTTGTATTTCTGAATATGGCGGAGCTGTAGCCCCAATAAAAGGTCTTGCCGTTTATTATGCAGTTTTCAACGACGGTCTTATCTGCGCGAATAAAGCCAAGATAATCGGCCGAACCCGACTGCAAGGTCATATTCCGAAATGTGATTGTGCCGGAGCCGTCGAAACTATAATCGCCATTGTATTCCGTCCCAAAATAAGCCGGATCAGGCAACGTTGCACCAATGCCCCATGCGGTTTTATCGGCTCCCTGCCCCACAAATGTGAGGTCTTTTCCTGTTGTATTTGCACCTTTTTTGTAAAGCGTGAATTTCCCTTCCCCAAGTACGATGGTATCACCGCTTGCAGCGGCATTTACCGCCTCCTCCAATGTCGGGTATCCGGTTTCCCCAATCCATGCAACGGAAGGCGCGGCCGAGGGCGCGGCCGCGGGCGCGGCGGTGCCCTTCTCCGGGGACGTGTCTGCACCGTTCTCCGAGGACGTGCCTGCACCGTTCTCCGAGGTCGTGTCTGCACCGTTCTCCGAGGTCGTGTCTGCACCGTTCTTCGAGGACGTGTCTGCACCGTTCTCCGAGGATACGGTGGTACTATCCTCAGCAAATGCGACGGTGGGCAGCAATCCCGCAAGCATAGTACAGCACAGCAGGACGCTGAGCAGTATAGAAAGCTTACTTCTTGTTCTCATAAAAATGCCTCCAAATTGTTTAATCGGTGGTTATCGGAAACCTCCCCAAAGCGCAAAAAACTGAGGAAGGCGCAATATACCAACGCCACTAAGTTAGTGGCGAAGTCAACAAGAGTATTTCTGTAAAAATGAGTCAATCCCCGTGCGGGATGCACTTTTCTGCAAAAAGGCGTGCCAAATAAGCGGATCAAAAAATCCTGAAGCAAACTGCCAAACAGTGCGTCTTTATTCTTGTACCTTGTGTAGATTGCCCCCGTGGTGACACCGGCTTTGTCAGCGATCTTGTGAAGCGAGGCTTTCTGAAAGCCGTAGGTAAGAAACTCCGAGTATGCAGCCTGAACGATCCCGTCCTCCAGGGAGTGATCCCTTTTGGCCATGTTTCCGCCTCGCGCTTTGCAATAACATCATTCTTGATAACGGCATGATTATAGCATCACTCCTTCGTTTTGTCAATGCGTATTGCGCACTGCCTCGCAAAATACTCCATGACAAATCCCGGTTCAGAAAGGAAATGGATATGCTTGGGCAAATCACGGCCCGTGACAATCTGATACTAGTGTTACAAAAAGATTGTTATTGCAGTTATCATGCCTATCCTGCAACCTCATGATACTGTCCACGAATTGGGGTTTTCCCCTCTGAGGGATGTCCACTTTTCGGGGATACCCCTCACCCTCCGTGTCCATTTTTATGGGTACAGTTCACTTCGCTCGGCCACCTCTCCCAGAGGGAGAGGCAAGGGGGGCGTCCGCACAGTAAAAATTGGCTCCCGAATGTTCGGGAGCCAATCAAATGGGTGTTGACGGTTAAGCCTTGCCGGCGCAGCCCAGAACGTCCACCAGCTTGTGGCGAACCAGTTCCTTGATGTTGGCACGGGCGGGCTTCAGGTACTCGCGGGGGTCAAACTTGTCGGGATGCTCGTTGAAGAACTGACGGATGGTGCCGGTCATGGCAAGACGCAGGTCGGAGTCGATGTTGATCTTGCAGACGGACAGCTCGGCAGCGTGGCGCAGCTGCTCTTCGGGGATACCCACGGCGTCGGGCATCTTGCCGCCGTTCTCGTTGATCATCTTCACGTAGTTCTGAGGAACGGAAGAGGAACCGTGCAGAACGATGGGGAAGCCGGGCAGACGGCGGGAGACCTCTTCCAGAACGTCGAAGCGCAGGGGAGGCGGAACCAGAATGCCCTGCTCGTTGCGGGTGCACTGTGCGGCGGTGAACTTGTAAGCGCCGTGGCTGGTGCCGATGGCGATGGCCAGAGAATCGCAGCCGGTCTTGGTTACGAACTCTTCTACTTCCTCGGGACGGGTGTAGGAGGCGGCGTGAGCAGCGACCTTGACTTCGTCCTCGATGCCGGCCAGAGTGCCCAGCTCAGCCTCAACGACGACACCGTGGTCATGAGCGTACTCAACGACCTTGCGGGTGATCTCGATGTTCTCGGCGAAGGGCTTGGAGGAGGCGTCGATCATGACGGAGGTGAAGCCGCCGTCGATGCAGGCCTTGCAGGTCTCGAAGTCGGGGCCGTGATCCAGATGCAGAGCGATGGGGATCTCGGGGCACTCGATGACAGCAGCCTCCACCAGCTTTACCAGGTAGGTGTGGTTGGCATAGGCGCGGGCGCCCTTGGAGACCTGCAGGATAACGGGAGCCTTCTCCTCGCGGCAGGCCTCGGTGATGCCCTGAACGATTTCCATGTTGTTGACGTTGAAAGCGCCGATGGCGTAGCCGCCGTCGTAAGCCTTCTTGAACATCTCAGTTGTGGTTACAAGAGCCATTTGGAATCATCCTTTCTTAAACTGCGGGGGTAAACCCGCTTTTATTCCGCTGACATTATAGCATATTTTTCGGGTTTTTCAATATAAATATTTTGATACTTCCGTCCCGGCAAAATGTTCATTTTCACCAGAAAAGCGCCCCCCGGCGGTGCCGTCAGTGCCGATTTGAAAGGAAAACCGGAATCCTGAAAGTTCTTCCGGGAAAAAATCAGAATTTTGCTATTTACGTTTGGCGAAAAATAGAGTATAATCTCCTTTGAACAAAATTCAGTAAGGAGTGTATACATCCATGAAACTGTCCCCTCTCCAGGTAGCAAGATACCAGTACAGTCCCAAGCTTCCGGGTATGCTCAGAAACGGGATTTCTGATATTTGTGTGTGCAGCGGCGGCGCCACCGAGAGCGTCGCGGATCAGGAAAAGATCAAGGCGCTGTTCCCCAATACCTACGGCAAAAACGAGATCACTTTCCAGAAGGGTAAGAACACCTCCGCGCCTAAGAAACAGATCGTGGGCGTGATCCTTTCCGGCGGTCAGGCGCCCGGCGGCCACAACGTCATCTGCGGCCTGTACGACGCGCTGAAGGCCTGCGACAAGGAAAACGTCCTCTACGGCTTCAAGGGCGGCCCCAGCGGTCTGTTGGAGGACAACTACGTAGTCTTCGACGACGAATACATCAACCAGTACCGCAACACCGGCGGATTTGACATCATCGGCTCCGGCAGAACCAAGCTGGAAACCGAGGAGCAGTTCGCCGTTGCCGAGGGCGTCTGCAAGAAGCACGGCATCACCGCCATCGTCATCATCGGCGGCGACGACTCCAACACCAACGCCGCGGTTCTCGCCGAGTATTTTGCCGCCCACAACAGCGGCATTCAGGTCATCGGCTGCCCCAAGACCATCGACGGCGACCTGAAGAACGAGGACATCGAGTGCTCCTTCGGCTTTGACACCGCCACCAAGACCTACAGCGAGATCATCGGCAACATCGAGCGTGATGCCAACTCTGCCAAGAAGTATTGGCACTTTGTCAAGGTCATGGGTCGTTCCGCTTCCCACGTGGCGCTGGAATGCGCCCTGGAGACCCAGCCCAATATCTGCCTGATCGGCGAGGAAGTGGCCGAGAAGAAGATGTCCCTCGCCCAGATCGCGGACTACATCGCCGACTCCGTGGCCACCCGCGCGGCGAAGGGCTGGAACTTCGGCGTTGCCATCATCCCCGAGGGCATTGTGGAGTTCGTTCCCGAATTCTCCGTGCTGATCGCGGAGATCAACGAACTGCTGGCTGGCGAGAAGACCGCCCAGTTCAACGCCCTGCCCACTTGGGAAGAGAAGTACGCCTTCATCAAGAATGGCCTCACCAAGCAGTCCATGGACGTGTTCGCCATTCTGCCCCAGAGCATCCAGCAGCAGCTGTTTTTGGAGCGCGACCCCCACGGCAACGTGCAGGTCTCCCTCATTGAGTCCGAGAAGCTGTTCTCCGCTCTGGTCAGAGACAATCTGGCTGCCCGGAAGGCCGCCGGAACTTACAACGGCAAGTTCTCCACCCAGCATCACTTCCTCGGCTACGAAGGCCGCTGCGCATTCCCCTCCAATTTTGACGCCGATTACTGCTACTCTCTGGGCTACAACGCCTTCATGCTGATCCAGTACGGCTACACCGGGTATTTGTCCAAGGTCTCCAACCTGTCCAAGCCCGCCGAGGAGTGGGTGGCAGGCGGTATGCCCATCACCAAGATGATGAACATGGAGAGAAGAAACGGCAAGGACAAGCCCGTTATCCGCAAGGCTCTGGTGGAGCTGGACGGCAAGCCCTTCCGGTTCTTCGCTGAGCACAGAGCCGAGTGGGCGGCAGAGACCTGCTATGTCTACCCCGGCGCCATTCAGTACTTTGGACCCCGCGAGGTCTGCGACTTGACCACCAGAACCCTGGCTCTGGAAAAGGCGTAATCAACTGCAAACGAAAATGTCTCCGGCCGCGTGCCGGAGACATTTTTTCGGTAGACTCAGTCCCTCCGGTGTGGCCGGAGGGACTGGTTTTGTTTTATTCGGCCAGAGAGTAGCTGCTGACCTTCCATGCGTCGTTTTCTCTGACAACGACGATGGTCAGATAGGCAATTTCGCTGTCAACGTTCTTGCGGTAGGGGTAGGCGAATTCGTAGCGGCCGTTGGCGTCTGCCTCTTTCCACATGTCCACCGTGACCTCATGCCAGCACACAATCACATCGTTCGTATTGCCGGAATAGGCTTCCATTCCGCCTGTGTAGTCCTTGGAGAGCAACCGGGGCAGCGTATCCATATCTCCGTAAAAATAGGCATACGCAAACTCCGTAACGAAGGCGCTGAGCGCTTCTGTACCCTGCTGTTCCTCCGACTGGAGGATCAGACTGAGGAACATACTGGCGGGAATCACGGTTTCACCGTTCACCGTCACGTCCTTGCAGTCGTGGAAGCTCATGTCGCTGCCGCCCAGATCCCGCAGGGTGTTGTTTTCCATTACAATGCCCTCGGAGCTCCAGAACTGGACGCCGCCCTGGCTGCACTCGTAGATGTCGCAGTTGGCGACCCGTATATCGGTGCAGTATTCCGCGTCCACACCCAGAATGCCGCAGCCGTAGAGACCACAGTTGTCCACGGTGATGTGGTCGCTGTCCTGGAACCGCAGAACGCCGCCGGAGCAGTAACCTGGCTCCCTTGTGTGACCGGCGGTGAAGCCGGAGAGGGTGATGTAGCTGCACGACTGGAAGGTCAGGACGTTGGCGTAGCGGGGGATGGCGGCGATGGTGTGTCCCGTTACGCTGCCGTCATTGCTGCGGATGGTCAGATTGTCCACCCCGTCAATGACCAGCTGGGGGCCGTCAAATTCGTCCAGCCAGTAGTAATAATCGCCCTTGGAGGTGCCGTAGCCGGTGGCGGTGCTGAGGTCGTACAGTTCCCCGTCCAGCACGATGTCCACGTTGGGGCCGATGGCGGCGATCAGCTCATCCACCGTGGAAACGTGGATTTCCAGCTGCGCCTGAGTCGGCTCCGTCGCGCCTGTGGAGTACAGCTTGTTCATCTGCTCATCGGTAAGAGGATTGCCTGCGCCGTCCGTGATGGTACCGCCGTCTCCAAACCAGCGGCGGACGCTGCAATTTTCAAACCGGTTGCCGTCCAGAACCATACTCGACTCGTCTGCCGGCGTCTGGGTATCTTCGTAGTACTCATACTGGAAGTTGAATGCTTCCAGCTGGCTGCGGTTGTTGGAGAACAGATTGCCCTTCATCTGAACGGTGCTTCCGGAAACGATTGCCAGATACATAAGGCTGCTGTCGCTGATTTCGCAGTTTTCCACCGTCACATTCCGGCTGGAACCAATATCAAAATAGGTGTATCCGCCGTATTCCTCGGAGCCGATGCGGTAAATGCGGGTTCCGGAGATGGTGACGTCGTCACAGCTGATGATCTCGGCGGCGCTGCTGGAGCAGTCGTACACGTCGCTGTCCGCGAGAGAAATGTCCTTGGAATCTGCCGCCTGCAGGCCGATCATGCCGCAGCCGTAGATGCCCAGACGGTTCATGCCCACGCCGGTGCAGTTTTGCAGGTAGATGACGCCGCTGCTGCATTCGCCCAGTTCCAGGGTGTGACCGGCGGTGAAATCCTCCAGCGTGACATTTTCGCAATTCTTCAGATTGATGACGCTGGCAGACCGGGGGTCGCATTCCAGAGTCGTGTTCACCTTGCCGCTGCCGCGGATGGTCAGGTTCTTTACGTTTTGCAGCATCAGCTCAAAGCCGTCGTACTTTTCCGTCCATGCGTAGTAGGGGCTTTCCGAGGGCAGGCCGTAGCCTTTGGCGCCGGACAGATTGTAGGTTCCCGGCTCCAGCTGGATGACGGTGTCCGGCGCGATGGCGGCCAGCAGTTCGTCCACATTGCGGACGGTGACGGCATCAGAGGAAGCGGTTGGCTCGGTATCCCCGGCGGCTGCCGCATCTTTTCTCGCGGGGCTGGTCACCAGGCACACCGCCACGAAGACGATGGCGATCACGCCCACCAGACTGATCCAGAAGCCGGGCTTCTTATAGGAAAGCACCGACTTGATGCGCTCCTTGACGCTCACCTCGCCAAAGGCCACGGGACAGGCCGCGAAATGCGCCCGATTGGTGGAGCAGTTCAGCAGGGCGGCGGAGTAGGCTTTCCGCTCCTCCAGCTCCATGAACTGCACCACCCGCTCGTCGCAGGCGATCTCGATGTCCTTGCACAGCAGGATATAGGCTGCCCACACCAGCGGATTGAACCAGTGCAGTGCCAGCGCCAGAAAGCCCACCATCTTGAACCAGTGGTCGCCCTTGTCCAGATGGGTGCGTTCGTGGGCGAGAATGTAACGCTGTTCCTCGGGAGTCATGCCCATGGGGATGTAGATATTCGGGCGGATGAAGCCCAGAATAAAAGCGGTCTCGATGCGGTCGCATTCCCAGCCGCCGGGGATCCTGACGGCCTCCCGAACCTTCAGCTTCAGGGTCAGGTAGGTGTACAGACTGTAAATGCCGAAGCAGCAGGCAATGCCAAGCCAGAACCATGGCAGAACCGACAGGAAATCAAAGCCTGCATCCGGTTCCGGTGTGGTTTCCGGGGTGTGGGAGGGGGTGCTGCTGATCACGGTGGTAACGGGAGCCTGAATGTCCGGAAGCGCTTCGGGCGTCTGCACCGGCGCCGGGACGTCCAGATCGGCCGGGGAAAAATCTTCCGGCGCGGCGGGTGTCTGGGAGTGGCTGATCTGCTGCTGCACCTGTGCCACCGGGTCGGCGCTGGGCTGCAAGCTCAGGTCGCTCTGGATCTGGAAGGGCATCAGCAGCCGCAGTCCCGCCAGCAGCCAGAGCAGGCAGATATACTTTCTGGGTGTTTTCTTCAGCACCAGCCGCAGCAGCATAACGGCCAGAATGACGATGCTGCCGTGGAAGCTGGCCGTCAGGATGTTCTGGAACAATGTGTTCATGTTCGATCCTCCTCGTAATTGTCAATGAGTGCTTTCAGCTGTGCCACCTCGTCCCGGGTGAGCTTCTTACTCCGGGAGAAGGCGGCGATAAAGGCGGGCATGGAGCCTTGAAAGGTTTCCTCCACCATTTCGTCCAGCCGGGACGCCTGCGCCTGTTCCTTGGAGACAAGGGCGGTGACCACGGCGTTCTCGTTCTTCACCACGCCCCGCTCCGACAGACGGCGGATGACGGTGTAGGTGGTGGCCTTCGACCAGCCCAGCTGCTCCTTGCACAGCTCGACGAGATGGGTGGAATTGATCGGCTCATGCTCCCACAGAATCAGGCAGAAGCGGTATTCGCTTTCAAAGATTTTGGGCGCTTCCAATCAGAATACCTCCTTTGGGTGTATCTGGAAATACAAAAGTTTAACGAATTAAACCTTTCGGAAAATAGTTTAACATAGTAAACCCCTATTGTCAAGGGAAAATTACAAAATTATGACAAAACTGAGAAAATCTGGAAAAGTTTCGCAACAGAAAGCCATGGGAATTTTCCAAAACAGCGGAGAAAGCCGCGCTTTCTCCGCTGTTTGCAGAACAATATCTATACGTTTGCGGCATTTCCCTCCCGCTGCTGGCAGGTGAACAGAATGACCTGACGGCTTTTCGCCATGCCTTCCAGAATGGCCAGCGCCGCCTGCATCCGGGTATCGTCGAAGCGCACTAGCGCGTCGTCCAGAATCAGGGGGGACTCCGGGGTCAGCTCCTCCGCCACAGCCAGACGAAGGGCGAGGTACAGCTGGTCGATGGTGCCGTCGCTGCGCCACAGGGCGTCGTGGAGGGTTTCCTCGTCACCGGTTCCGGCTTGGAGGGAGAAGTCCTCGCCCATGAAAAGGCGCTGGTAGCGCCCGCCGGTCATGGCGGAAAGATAGGTCTGTGCCCGCTGGGAAATCCGGGGGGCGAACCGCCGCTGCAATTCCGACCGCGCCTGCGCCAGCGTTTCCTGGGCGATGGTCAGGGCGGTGTAGGTCTTTTCCAGCTCCGCAAGACGGGCGTTGACCGACGCCAGCTGCTTTTCCAGCTGCGCCCGGTCGCCCAAGGCTTCCATCCGGCCTTTGTACTGGCTGATGCGGCTTTGCAGCCGCTGCTGCTCCTCGGTGCAGTCCGACAGCAGCCGCGCCGTGTCCGCCGGGGAATGGGTCAGGGTATCCACGCCAACGGGAGGCCGGACAGGCTTTGCCATGGCGCTGAGGGTATCCACCAGATTCTGCGCCCGCTGGGCTTCCCGCCGGGCGGTGTGGTAGGCTTCCCATTTGTTCGTGATCTGCTGCCAGAATTCCATGACAGCATCCGGCTCCTGTGCGCCGCACAGGGAATCCCGGCGCTTGCGCATAACCATCAGACGCACTTCCACGTCTCCCTGCGCGTCCTGATATTCCTTCTGGGCGGCGTTGTACGCCCGGAGGGCAGTCTCATATTCCCGCAGGGAGTCTGTCCAATGGGCGGGGTCGGCGGTTCCGTATTTCTTTGCCAGCGCGTCGGTCTGCTTTTTCAGCCTTTGCATTCCAAAGAGGCTGAGCGCCTGAAGAAGCACGGAGACCATGCCGAGGATGCCCGCCGGGAGATAATTCTGCATCACCAGCAGCGCAATCGCACCGGCCATGATGATAGCGCCCAGAATCAACAGCAGAATGGGCATTTTGCTGCCCCGCAGACCGGTCATGGTCTGGCGGTCGGCGTTGACCATTTCCATGGCCGCCGTCACGTCCATGTCCGCGAAGGGGTCTTTCTTCGCCGGGGGCAGGGGGGCGCGGGGGAGCATTTGGTTTTCCATTTGCAGGGCGTTCCACTCGTCGCGGAAGGCGCGCAGCTCCTTGAGCTTTTTCTCCGCGTCCTCCTGGGACGGCAGCTTTTCGCAGGCGGCTTCCCGGATGGCGAGCATATCCTGCGCCTGTTCCAGTGCTTCCCGCGCCTGCGCGACCCGCCCGGCGTCCGCCTCCGCGGCGGCATAGTCCAGGGCGGCCTGATGGGTGTTCAGCTGCTGCAGCCATGTCTTGACGTCGTCCAGACGCATTTTCAGCTTCTTCACCTGTGCGTCCAGCGCGTCCAGTTCCTCGACCTTATCCTGTAAGGCGTCCCGCTGGCTTTCCAGCTGGGGGAGAAGACCGCTTTTGTTGAAGCGGCAGCGGTTTTTCAGGTCCCGCAGATTTTTTGCCAGCTTGTCACTGGTACCGCTTTCGTCGCCGGTGGTCACGAGGTCGTTGAGCCTGCGTCGAAGAGCTTCATCCTGCGTTACGGGCAAGTCCGACTGACGGATAAACCCAGCCCTGCGGAACACTGTCTGCTCCACGCCCAGCAGCTGCTGGCCGCAGTTCGCTGCCGTCAGCTCCGGGACGGCCAGCCCGGAATCGGTTTCGTACGCCTTGAATTCACCCAGAGGGACTCGACCCTTGGTGCGGCGCTCGATGGTGATGTCCCGGCCGTTCCAATTCAGGTCAATGCGACCCGCCATGGGATTGCCCGACCATGGGGCGTAGCGCTCCTTGTCGGCGAGGGTGGTTTTCGTGGTTTTAGCGCGGGTGTCCAGACCGTAGAGCATGGCGACAAGAAAGGCGCACCATGTGCTTTTGCCCCACTCGTTGGGGGCAGTGAGGATGTTCAGCCCCGGCTGGAGGGTCAGCTCCGCGTGCTCCAGCTTGCCGAAGGTGGCCGTCATTTTGTAGATTTTCACAGCGTGACCTCCCGTCCTTCCAGCAGCTTCCGGGAAATTTCCGCCGCAAGCTGAATTTCCTCCCGGCTGTCAGGGTCGGCCTCCATGGCCTCCCGGAGCAGCCGGAAATACACGCCCTCCAGCGTGTCCGCGCCGGTGTCCCCCCAGATGTCCAGCGGTGGAAGCGTCTCGTCCCGCAGCGTCAGATTGGGAACGGCGGAAAAACGCTGCGTGAGCCTGGAAATATCCGCTTCGCCGCTTCCCGTAAGGGTGACCCGGAAAAAGTCCCGGCTTCCCGCGGGAGGCAGGATTTTTTCCAGCGCCGCTTCCGTGCCGGAGGAAATGTCCGCTTTCAGCTCATGGAAGCGGATGGTGTCCAGCGCCACCGCCCGAAGGGAGGCGCTGTCCTCCACGGTCACGATGCACACGCCCTTTTCGCCGGTTTCGTCCCAGCCCCGCCCCATGGGGCAGCCCGGCCATGCGCACAGCGTCCCACCGGCGTGAAACGCGCCCGCTTTATGGATATGTCCCAGCGCCAGATATTGCAGCCCCGAGTCCCGCACCTGCTGGGCGGTGATGGGGCAGTAGGGGGAGTCCTTCCGGGTGGGATCGCCGTGGAGCACGGCGATGCAGTACTTTTCGCTGCCCTCCGCCCGGAAATTTTCCAGCAGGGGGGCGCTGTCCATGCTCTGGTAGCCCGCGCCGTAGACCCGGCAATTCAGCTCAGGAATCGTGACGGCTTCCAGTCCGCCGGTGAACACATAGACGTTTTCCGGCCAGTTTTCTTCCAGCCAGACAGAGCCGGGGGCACAGAAATCGTGATTGCCCGGCGTGATGAAGACCCTTGCGCCGCACTCGGACAGGGCTTTCTTGAGGGCTTCCACCGTCTCCCGGGTGGGTTCACCGTCAAAAATATCTCCCGCGAGGAGCATCAGATCGCACTTTTCCCGGCGGCAAAGCTGGGAGATTTTGCCGGGGATGCTCTGCTGCTCCTGCTTTAGAAGCGCCCGCTGGCTGTCGTCGAAGCCCGCGAAGGGGGAGTCTAAGTGCCAGTCGGCGCTGTGTAAAATTTTCAGTCCCATTTGTCGACCCTTTCTGCCTTGCGGCATTTTCCGGTTTCCGAATCGATGGTGAACAGCACGGCCTCGATCTTGGATGCGCCCTCCGCCCAGCGGTAGCGCTCCGGCAGATCACCCCGGAATTTGGCGATGGACAGCTCCGGCCGGATGCCCAGCACGGAATCCCGGGGCCCGGTCATGCCAAGGTCGGTGACGTAGCCCGTTCCCTTGGGCAGCACCCGGGCGTCCGCCGTGGGAACGTGGGTGTGGGTCCCCCACACGGCGCTGACCCGCCCGTCCAGCATGTAGCCCATTGCCAGCTTTTCCGAGGTGGCTTCGGCGTGAATTTCCACCAGAATGATCTTCGCGGTGATTTGCTTGAGAATTTTGTCCACCATCAGGAAGGGATTTTCCGGGCCGTAGTCCATATTGCACCGCCCGATGAGGTCGATGACGGCCACGTCGCCCGCCGCCGTCTGCACCACCTGCCAGCCCCGCCCCGGAACCTGTGGGGCATAATTGGCCGGACGGATGATCCATGGGCAGTCGTCCATATAGGGGACGATCTCCCGCTTGCTCCAGGTGTGGTTGCCCATGGTGATGATGTCCGCACCGGCATCCAGAATGCTGTCCGCCTGATTGGGGGTGATGCCCACCACGGCGGCGTTTTCGCCGTTGACCACCGCAAAGTCCGCATGATACTGCCGCTTCATCTGCCGCAGATTCCGGCGGATCTGCTCCAAGCCCGGATTGCCTACCACATCGCCAACCGCCAATACCCGAAAGTCCATAGCTGCCTCCACACAAATACTGGAATATACGTTCATTATAGTACAGAATTCCCACTTTCGCAAGCCTTAAGACGCAGAAAGGCAGAAGCGCGGCCAAACGCCGACGCTTCTGCCGGGAAATCAGTTTTTCTTACCCTTTACCAGGAAGATCGCAATCAGGGAGCTGACCAGCAGCAGATACGGATAGAACAGATACCGCATGATGGAGAACGCCGACAGGGCAAAGCCCATTTCCGCTGCCGCCGAGATGGCGACCAGCATCTGCGCACCGTAGGGGATAATGCCCTGAAAAATGCAGGAGAAGGTGTCCAGCAGGCAGGCCGTGCGGGAGGGGGAGATGCCGTAATCCTCGCTCATTTCCTTGGCAATGGGGTTTGCCATGACGATGGCGACGGTGTTGTTGGCGGTGGCGATGTCCATGGCGCCTACCAGCAGCCCCATGCCCAGCTGACCGCCTTTTTTGCCCCGGAAGATCGTCCGGATGAAGCTCAGCAGCGCGTCAAAGCCGCCGTAGACCCGAATCAGGGCGCACATCGCGGCCACAAGGATGGCGACCATGCTGGTCTCGAACATGCCCGCCGCGCCGTTGCCCATGCTGGCGAGAAGTGCGGTGGCTTCCACCTGCCCGGTCAGGAGCATGATGACAGCGCCGGAAACGATGCCCGTCAGCAGAACGATAAACACGTTGATCCCAGCGACGCCTCCCGCCAGAACCAGAACGTAGGGGAGAATCTGAATGAGATCGTAGCTTTCGTCAATGGGCGCGGTGTCATGTCCCATGGTCAGAAGCAGGATCAGCACCAGCGTGGCGATGGCCGCGGGCAGGGCAATCCAGAAATTGCCCTTGAATTTGTCCTTCATGGCGCAGCCCTGACCGTTGCAGGCGGCAATGGTGGTGTCGGAGATGAAGGACAGGTTGTCGCCGAACATGGCTCCGCCCACGACGCTTCCGGTACACAGCGCCGTGTCGAAGCCGGACGCCTGCGCGACCTCCAATGCAATGGGCATGATGAGGGTGATGGTGCCGACGGAGGTTCCCATGGCAGTGGAGACGAAGCAGGCGACCACAAACAGCACCGCCACGGCGAACCGGGCGGGGATGATGTCGAGCATGAAGTAGGCGACGCTCTGGGCGGAGCTGCGCCCCACCACGCCGACGAACGCGCCCGCCGTCAGGAAGATCAGCAGCATGGTGATGATGTTCTTATCCCCCACGCCCTGCCCCATGATGACAAGCTTTTCCTCAAAGGGAACCGCCCGGTTCTGAAGACAGGCTACTAAAATAGACACGAGAAACGCGATGACGATGGGGATGTTGTAAAAGCCCATGGGGATGCGCAGACCGTACTCAAACAGCAGCCCCAGCCCAAGATACAGCACGAGGAAGACGCCGATGGGCAGCAGCGCAATGGGGTTCCCTTTTTTCATTTTCCAAACCTCTCAACGAACAGATTTTGCGTATTCTGTGGGGGTAATGCCGAACTTCTCCTTGAACTGCCGGGAGAAGTGATGCACCGTGGAATAGTGGAGCTGGGCGGCGATCTCCGTGAAATTCAGGTTGTTTTCCCGGATCATCTGCTTGCTCTCCTGAAGCTTGATCCGGCGGATATACTCGCCGGGGGAAATTTGCAGATTCTTGTGGAACAGCGCCGTGAGGTAGCTGGGGCTGACGTCCACCTGCCGGGCGACCAGCGGCACCGACAGCTTCTCCCGGATGTGGGCGCTGATGAACTGCTGCGCCTGACGGATGATCTCGTTCTCGCTGTGGACGGCGTTGGAGGTCTGCAGCTTTCCTGCCTTGGGGGACGCGGCCTCCCGCTGAAGCTGAAGCAGCAGCAGATTCAGCTGGTAGAGGATGATGTCATTGGAGTAGGCGTCCATAAACTCCTGCTCCCGCAGCATATTCTGCAAAAGCGTTGCCACGCTCTGGGGCGCGGTGAATTTCCGGTTCAGCAGGGGAGCAAGGTCAACGCCGCTGACGTCAAAGGAAATGGTCACGAACCGGGGGGCAACGCCAATGTCGGCATACTGCATGTGCCACTGATTCGGGCCGTAGAGGACAATATCCCCCTGCTTGAGCAGAAGATCCTGCCCGTCCACCACGCTGTGCAGCGCCCCCTGATCCACGTAGGTCAGCTCGGTCATGGGGTGGGATTCCCCGGAAAACAGGAAGCCCTGCTCCTTCTCCTGATAGAAGAAGGTGTAAATGCCATCCACCCGCAGCTGATGATCTACCCGGGCGCTGCCGGGGGCGTGGCGTCCCAGCTCCTCCGGCGGCTCCTGAGCGGACACCATCACCGTGGCGTCACCCTGAAACGGCTCCAAAAGGAAATAGACCCCCTTGCGGATAATGGCGGGTTTGTCCAGATAGAAGCGCTGGTAGGTCTCCCCGTCCGTGCTGGCGGACAGGACGCTCATGCCCATGCCGCAGCTGATCCGCGTCTCCGATGCGGCGCGGTAGATCACAGCCTCCGCTTGGGACAGCCGTACCGCGGCGGCGTCGTCCCGGAACAGATTCCTGTCCGTCTGGGTGCGCTCGGACGGAACACTGCCAAAGCAGCGGAACGTGACCTGATTCAGGTTTCGGATCATGGAAATCAACCCCCGGATAAAAATAGCTCGCGCAAACCAGCCGTAGCCGTATCAGAATCATTATATCGAAAAAAGAAGGGAATGGCAAATGGTTTTCCACCGTGTTCCGAAAAACCGTCAAAACGCCCAAAGAACGGTGATTCCTGCTATGTACCGTACCTGCGTTTTCGTCGGAAAACGCTCTGCCCAGAGGGGGAAACTCCGGTTGGTCATTTCGCCGGTTTTGGGGAAGGCGTGACCCGCAGACAGCAACAGCCGGGGCAGGCCTGAAGCCTGCCCCGGCTGTTGGAAATTATTTGAAGAACGATGCCTTACCGCTGATACTCAAACTCAAAGTCGTAAATATCCACGGTGTCCCCGTCGGCGATGCCCATTTCCTCCAGGCGGGCGAACAGACCCACCTTGCGGAGCTGCTGGTCAAAATAGTTCCGTGACTCGTAGTCCTCAAAATTGATGTTCTGCACCAGCCGTTCCAGCCAGGTGCCGGTGACCAGCCAGGTGCTGCCGTAATGCTCGATGTCGAAGGCGTTGGGGTCGGTAGGCTCGGCGATGACCTCCACGTACTCCGGCTCGTAAATGGTCACGGGGGGCAGGGTGCGCAGCCGCTCCGCCACTGCCCGCATGAGATTCCGGGTGCCCACGGTGGTACCGGCAGAGATCTCGTACAGCTCGCAGCCCGCTTCCTCGGCGGCGGCGCGGAGCCGCTCCAGATTGTCGCTGTCCGGGGGCAGCAGGTCGGTCTTGTTGGCGGCCACGATCATGGGGCGGTTGCTGAGGTCGATGCTGTAGTTTTTCAGCTCAGCACAGATGGCATGGAAATCCTCCACGGGATCCCGGCCTTCGCTGCCGGACACGTCTACAACGTGAACGAGCAGACGGCAGCGGTCGATGTGCCGGAGAAAATCATGCCCCAGACCCGCACCCTCGGCGGCGCCCTCAATGATGCCGGGGATATCCGCCATGACGAAGGACACACCCTCGTCCACGTAAATCACGCCCAGATTGGGGTACAGAGTCGTAAAATGGTAATTGGCGATTTTCGGATGGGCGTTGGAGGTGACGGAAAGCAGGGTGGATTTGCCCACGTTGGGGAAGCCCACCAGACCCACGTCCGCCAGAAGCTTCAGCTCCAGAATTACGTCCCGCTCCTGCCCCTTGAGACCGGCCTTGGCAAACCGGGGAACCTGACGGGTGGGGGTGGCGTAATGGGCATTGCCCCAGCCGCCCCGTCCGCCCTTGGCGAGAATGAAATCCTCGCCGGTGGACATGTCCACAATGATCTGATTCGTTTCGGCGTCCCGCACGACGGTGCCCCGGGGAACCTCGATGATCAGGTTTTCGCCCCGTTTGCCCGCCATTTTTCGACCCTGACCGCTGACACCGGCGGCGGCCTGGTACTTGCGCTTGTAGCGGAAATCCAAAAGGGTTGACAGGTTGTCGTTGACCCGGAGAATGACGCTGCCGCCATGTCCGCCGTCACCGCCGTCCGGGCCGCCGGAGGCCACATATTTTTCCCGGTGGAACGCCACCGCTCCATCGCCGCCCCGTCCGCCGATGACGGTGATGCGCACTTTATCCACGAACATAGTTGTCCTCCTAAATCTATGGAAGCATAGATACTTCCTTTATTCAGCCGATTCTGCTGGCCAGCTCGAAAGCCAGCAGGGCAATTTTTTCCTTGTCTGATAGCCGGGCGTGTCCGGACAGGCTTCTTGGGTCCCACTGGGGGTGATCCAGATTGTCCCCGGCATAGAAATACTGAAAGAATTCCACACCCCGGAAATCGCACATGGCCTGCATGGCCGCGCACTCCATCTCCACGCATACCGCGCCCATACACCGCCGGGCAGCGACCTTTGCGGGGGTCTCCCGGTAAAAGGCGTCCGTCGTCCAGGCAGCGCCCTGCACATAAGGATACCCAAATTCCCGAAGAACCTCGATAAATTCGGGAATATAGCGGGTGTTGACGTCGATCAGATCGCTTGCCGGGGCATAATGGTAGCTGGTGCCCTCGTCCCGGATGGCTTTTGTGGGAATGATGATGCCGCAGTCCTCGATTCTTTTGTCCAGAACGCCGCAGTTGCCCAGCAGGATGAACCGGCGTGCGCCCATGGCGATGATCTCCTCAAACTGCCCCACACAGGCTGGCGCGCCCACCCTTGCTTTGCAGAAGCCCAGTCGGCTTCCCCGGTAGGTGACCTCATAAATGGGCCAGTCTCCGTCCGCGTCGCGGGTATGGGCGATGTGCTTACCCTCCAGAAATGCGGTCACGGAGGCGAAAAGCTGATGGGAAAAGACGGCGACCACCGTTTCCGGGAAATTCTCCACCGGTTTTATGTAGTCCGGGTTGATGACGGCGCGGGGCGTGGGGTCAAATTCCGTTAAAAGCACGATGGGTGACTCCTTCCTGCGGCATGCGCACAATGACGCGGTATTATTTCAGAGTTTCCTTATAAAAAGGCTGCCGCAATCAGTGATGCGGCAGCCTTCCTTGTCCAGATGATCTTACTGCTCGGCGTACACGGAGCACTGCCGGCGATCCTTGCCCAGACGCTCAAACTTGACGGTGCCGTCAACCTTGGCGAACAGGGTGTCGTCCTTACCGATGCCCACGTTGACACCGGGATGGATGTGGGTGCCTCTCTGGCGAACCAGAATGTTGCCGGCCAGAACGAACTGACCGTCGGCACGCTTCACGCCCAGACGCTTGGACTCGGAATCACGGCCGTTCTTGGTGGAACCGCCGCCCTTGTGGTGAGCGAAGAACTGAATACCAATCTTCAGCATGGTGTTACACCTCCAAAACTTCGATATTATCAGGATAGCCATCCCGCAACCCGCACAGAGTCACCAGCATTCCGGCAAGCACTGCCTGGACGGTGTCCTCTTCATCGCAGGACGCGGGGAGGGTCAGGGTGATGCGGTTATTTTCCCCATCCTTGACCCGAACCTTGGCCTTGGCGCCGCACACATCGTTGATGGTGGCTTCGGCCATGGTAACGACAGCGGAGACGGCGGCGCAGACAATGTCCTTTCCCGGCTCGTCATAATCGCTGTGACCCGAGACGGAGAATCCGGTGATCCTCTCGCCCTCGGTGTGAAATTCGCATCTTGTCATAAATTACAGAGCGATCTTGGTGATCTCCACCTTGGTGTAAGGCTGGCGATGACCGATGTGCTTCTTCTCGTTCTTCTTGGACTTGTAGCGGATGATGTCGATCTTCTTGCCCTTGCCGTTCTTGACGACCTTGGCCTCGACGCTGGCACCCTCCACAGTGGGAGCACCGATCTTGGTGTTCTCGCCGTCCAGAACAGCCAGAACCTGATCGAACTTGACGGTAGCCTCGGCTTCCGCACCCAGCTTCTCCACGAACACGACGTCGCCCTCGGCAACGGTGTACTGCTTACCACCGGTTACGATAACTGCTTTCATTTGTTTCACCTACTTTAATTGTGTAGTCTCGCTCTGGGGGCGCGGTGATTTTGGACGCACCGACTGAAAGCCCCTTCAATGCGGCCTGTCTATTCTAGCATTGCAGACATAAAAAGTCAAGAAGTATTTGGGACTTTTTCTTGCGTTTTTCATTGACTTTTGCTATACTGCCAATGGAATCACAAATCTTTCCCGGCGAGGTGACTGCCCTGTGAAAACAAAAACCTGGATATTGCTCCTTGCGGCCATTGCGGCGGTGTGCCTTGGACTGAGCGCCGTCCTTCTGCTGCCCGGCGGCGACGCCGTTTATGCCCAGATCAGCAGCGGGGGAAAGATTGTCAGAACCGTAAATCTGCGTATCGATCAGCAGTTTACCGTCGTCGGGGAAACCGGCGGCAGCAACACCGTCACCGTCCGGGACGGGCGTATTGCCGTCACGGCGGCGGACTGCCCAGACCACTACTGCATGGAGCGTGGCTTTTGCAGCAGCGGCACGCCGATCGTGTGCCTTCCCAACCGTCTGGTCATCCAATTTCAGGGGGAACAGAGCGTTGACGCGGCAGCAGGATAATTTCTGGAAAAAACGCTTGACAAATGGCGAATGGTTGTGTATACTAATCAGGCATTCAGTTGAGTGCACCGACGGACGATTAGCTCAGCTGGCTAGAGCATCCGCTTGACGTGCGGAAGGTCATAGGTTCGAGTCCTATATCGTCCACCATAAGAAACACCACCTGTCAGGTGGTGTTTTCTCTTTTTAGTGGACGGTATAGGACTTGAACCCATCTGAATGCAGGATGCCAGTGGCATCTTGCGGCAGCCAGTTCAGAAACTGGCTGCATCCATACGATTTTGCCCCACGGGGCAAAATCGGTGATCGAGTCCTATATCGTCCACCAAAACAAAGAAATCCGAACTTGTTCCAGACGGGACGGGTTCGGATTTTTTATTTCTATCAGAAATGCTCCATATTGACTTCCACGCCTGCGCCCCGCTGCCTGAACGGGGCGCAGGCGCTTTTTCTTTGCTGATTTGCAAAATTCCAACGTGAAAAGACTTTCTTGTCAGATTTTTGACCCGCCGCGAGTATTTTGACCGCAGCTGTTCCATATAGTGATATACCACTGCCTCACAGGATACGACAGGGGCAGCAAATTGCACTACAATTTATCCAATAATGATAAATTGGAGGTTTATATTATGGAATATGGGTATATCCGGGTCTCAACAAAGGAACAGAACGAGCAAAGGCAGCTGATCGCAATGCGGGAGTTCGGGATAGCGGAAAATCGGGTCTATATGGACAAGCAGTCCGGAAAGGACTTTGAACGAAAAAATTACAAGCGATTGATCCGGGAATTAGGGTCTATCTGAAAACCGGAAATATGACCAACAGCGAGGGATTTTTTGCCTGCTGAAGCCATTTTTCCGCAGGAATACTTTGTGTATTACAAGGGAAAATGGTGCACAGCAGGCGGAAAAGACCCGCTGTTTGGGCATGTTGACGGTTTTCAGATAGACCCTAAAAAAGGACGACACCCTCGTGGTCAAGAGCATCGACCGGCTGGGGCGGATGCGGATATGTTTGCTTTTTGCAAAAAGTTGTTTGTTTTAACGCTTTCTTTACGCGCGCGTCTGCTGTATAATATGGTCAAATTCAACAAACCATTTGCGCTGCGGAACATGCGCATTGGCAATTTACGCAAAAATAATTGCGTTTTCTGTGTAATTCCGATGATAAACCCGGAACGGCACAGCGGCGGAAGCACTTTTGGAAATGTATAATTTCCGGTTCAGAAAAAAACTGCCGGCACGGCGCATGACGCCATACCGGCAGCCGCGCAGCTCAGAAGGACTGCCGCTGGAGCCTGCGGAATTCGTTGGGGCTGCACCCGATCATTTTCTTGAAGGAATTTGAGAAGTACGCAGTGCTCTCAAAGCCGACCTTGAAGGCGATCTCCTGCACGCTCAGCTCCGTACATGTCAGCAGATTCTTCGCGGCGGTGATGCGATAGTTGATGAGGTACTTATGCACGGTCGTGCCCGTCGCGTTGCGCATAAGACGGTTGATGTGGTAGGCGTGGTAGTTGAACTGCTCGGCGATCATCTCGCTGGTCAGGTTCTCGTTATAGTGCTCCTGAAGGTAGCGGATGAGCTGCAGCGCGGTGCGTCCGGCACGGTTGTTGGAGACCATCTTGGTCTTCGCGATGGTGATGAGCACGGTCTTGAAGAGGCTCGAGGCTTTCTCGCGGTAGTAGACCTCCTGCGATTCATAGACGTCCAGTATGGTCTTCAGCTCGCCCTCGATGAAATTCATGTCGCTGAGGACAAGCGGCTCGTTGAGCGCGGCGCAGTCGTCGATGTGGTCACGGTATACCTCTCCGGCGGACTCGCCGCCGCTGACGGGGATCGGCGGGATGAAGTTTACAATGTTCGAGCGCTCAAAGCTGTAATCGAAGTTGAAGACGATCATGCTCAGCGGTGCACCGGGCTGGAGCTGGTAAAGCTCCCCCGAGTTTATCAGCGCGAACGTCCCCGGGGCAAGCGGATAGCTGCTGCCGTGTACGGCAAGCGTTCCGACACCGGAGGTCACATAAAAAATGCGGTTGTCACCGGGACAGACCTGCCGCCCGACAGGGACGAAAACGATATTCTGGGCAAACCGGAGATTCGGGTTCATATCACACAGCAGCATAATAACAACTCCTTTTGTGATCGTCACGGAAAGGCATGAAGACAAGGTGATTTATCGCGCAAACGCGCCCGTCGGCGTCTTCCTATCTTGCGGGAGACGGTATGGGGACGGTGCGCCCGCTCTTTCCATTTTTTATAAATTATAGCACAGCGGATGTAAATAATCAAGCGGCAAAGAAAGCGATTTGCCCGAAATTCAAATTGCGAAAAATGTTTGCTTTTTATAAATCCGGGCGGGAAATTGTATTGCTATATCGAACGCGGAAGCTTATACTTAAGGCAGAAACGGACCTGAATGAGAAGACAAGAGAAGCAGTGATATGAAAGAAACGGAAATAAATGCTTTTGCGGATAAGGCCGTGTTGGAAAGGCTTTTTACAAATGGCCCGGGCGAGCTTCTGGCGGTCAATTCCAAAGCGGGCTATCTGAAAGCGGGGCAGGATGTGTATATGCTCTGTTCCGCCGACCTTGGCATAACGCCCATCGGCATTGCTGTAGACGACTATGCCGCCGCGGCGGCGGCTCTGCGGCTTTCCGCAGGCGGGCGCTTCGACACGGCAGACAATGCGCTTGTGTTTCGCGGCGGGGTTCTGCGCGTGCAGCCGTACCCGCGGCGCGCGCCGCAGGAACCGTGTGGCACTTTCCGCACGGAGAGGATAGAGGCGGCGGCAAGACTGCTCAGCGCTCTTGGCAGGACGAGCGGACTTGTGCCGCTTGCGGATGCCCTCTGTTTGGGGGCGGCGCCGGAAAAAGGTATAGCGGCAAATCCTTTCTGCGCAAAGGCATACGGGCCGCTTGTCCGGCTGAGAGACGGACTTGCGCGCAATGACGTTGAGGCCGTGCCCGCGGAAGTGAAGAGTCTGCTGGGGCTGGGCATCGGGCTGACGCCGTCGGCGGACGACGTCCTGTGCGGCATGACATACACGCTGCTGCACGGCGCGCGGAAGCTGACCGCGGCGGATGTGGAGTTTGTGAACGCAGTGAGGCGCTATGCCCCGGAACGTACAAACCTCATAAGCGCGGCGATCCTGAAAGCCGTCACGGACGGCGGCAGATTTGAAATGATGGACAATGTGGTTCGCGGCCTTACCGGGGCTGGGGAGGACGGCACGCAGCGGCTTCTGACCATCGGCAGCAGCTCCGGTTCGGAGATGCTGCTGGGAATCACGATCGTGGCAAAGCTTATACATGGGAGGGGACAGTTATGAAACTGCTTGTCAGCAATGTCGGCAGCACATCCTTGAAATTCAAGCTCTTTGACATGCCGGAGGAGCGGGTGCTGTGCGAGGCGAAGATAGAGCGCGTCGGCAGCCGTGACGCGGCGATCATGTCGTACCGCAGCCATCTCAGCGGTGCGCGGTTCGGCGCGGAGGGGCTGTGCATCCCAAGCTACGCCGAGGGCATCGCGCTGTTTCTGGAAAAGCTGACCGGCGACGAAACGGGCGTGATAAAGGGCGTGGAGGAAATAAGCGCCATAGGCTTCAAGACCGTGCTTTCCCGAGGCTACTACGGCGTACACGAGCTGACGGACGAGGTCATGGAGAACATGCGCGAATACCTCTACATCGCGCCGGTGCATAACGCCGCCTACATAGAGGCGATAGGGCAGTTCAAAGCCGTTCTGCCGGATGTGCCCATGATAGGCGTGTTCGAGACGGCGTTTCACCGGGAGATCCCCCTTGAGCGGGCGCTGTACTCCATCCCCTACGAATGGTACGAAAAATACGGCATCCGCAAGATGGGCTATCACGGCGCGTCCCACGGGTACATCGCCCAGCAGGCGGTAAAGCTCGGCAAGGCGGAGAGAGTCATCTCCTGCCATCTTGGCGGAAGCTGCTCCATCTGTGCGATCCTCGACGGAAAGAGCGTGGACAACAGCTTTGGCTTCTCCCTCCAGACCGGCGTGATGCACGCGAATCGTGCCGGGGACATTGACCCGTACATTGTGCCTTTCCTCATGAGCAAGGGCATGGAGCTTGACGACATCCTCCACGGGCTGAGCAAAAACGGAGGACTTCTGGGCGTGTCCGGCGTCAGCAACGACCTGCGCGAGGTCAGCGCCGCGGCGGCGGACGGGAACGCACGGGCAGAGCTGGCGATCAATATGTTCGTGTGCAGCATCGTGCGGTTTATCGGCGCGTATTACGCGGAGCTTGGCGGACTTGACCAGCTCATCTTCACCGGCGGGATCGGCGAGAACTCCGACCTTGTCAGAAGCAGAGTGTGCGCGCAGATCCGGCATCTGGGCGTGGAGCTGGACGAGGAGAAAAACAGCGGCTGCCGGGAAGGCACCATATCCGGCGCGGCTTCGGCGGTGCGGGTGTCCGTGATCCCCGCGAATGAGGAACTGGGGGTCGCAAGGCAGACCTACGGATACATAGAAAAAATGGAAGGCTGAGAGACGATATGGAACACTTTCGCGAGGTTCAGGACGGAATATTTTTGCTCAAGTCTCCTTTCCCGCCCGTGTGGAGCGGGGTGACGCTGGTACGGGGCGAGGAACTTTGCCTCATAGACAGCGGCGCGAGCGCAGACGTGGCTGACGGGGTGATACGCCCCGCACTGGCGGAGCTTGGGCTGGGGCTGGGAGACATCGACTGGCTCGTCAGCACGCACTGCCACGGCGACCACATCGGCGGCCACGCCCGGATAAAGGAGCTTGCGCCGCAGATCAGAACCGCCTGCATTGAGCAGGCCGCCCCGGCGCTGAGAGACCCTGCGGCGAACGCCGTGCGCATCCGGACAAAGTACCCCAGGTTCAGCCCGCCGCCCCAGTGCTACCTGCGCGGTGTGGAGCCGGATCGTATTCTCCGGGACGGGGAGGCGCTGGGGGACAGACTTACGGTGCTGCACACCCCGGGACACGACGGCGACTGCGTATGCTGGTACGACAGGAAGACGAAGACCGCTGTGACTGGAGACTCCCTGCAGGCAAACGGAACCGTGACGCAGGGCATCGCGTTCTATCAGGATCTTGACGCCTATCTCGGCTCGGTCACGAAGCTCAGAACCTGCGACGTCGAGAATATCATCGCGGGGCACGATTATGCCGGAATGGGCTACAACATCGAGGGCGCGGAGAATGTCCGGCGCGTTCTTGACCTGTGCGCTGCCTATACGGAGCAATATCAGCGCTTTGTTGACGAGGCGCTCAGCTGCGGCCTTACGGATACTTCGGTCATGGCCGCGCAGATGATAACGCAGCTCGGCTGCGGAATGCCGCAGAAACTGTTCCTCGCAATGTATACGACGGATGAGCATATCCGGCACAGCAAGTTTTATAAAGGAGAGTTGAAGTAAATGGGCAGGAACGTACTTATTTCGGGTGCATCCCACGGCATAGGAGCGGCGACGGCGATCGCCTTCGCGAAGGACGGCTGCAACGTCGGCATAAACTACCACAACAACAGAGCCGGTGCGGAGGAGACCGCGGCGGAATGCCGCAAATACGGCGTGGACGCACAGATTTACTGCGCGGACATCGGCTGCCGGGAGCAGGCAGTGGGGATGATGCGGGATTTCATCGAGCACTTCGGCACGGTGGACGTCCTCATCAACAACGCCGGCGGCGCGCTGAAAATGCCCAAGGGCGAGTTCTGCGACATGCCGCTGGATTACTGGGATTCCCAGATAGCGCTGAACCTGAGCGGCGCGGCCTATCTGTCCCATGAAGCAATCAAGAACATGAAGGAGCACAACATCCCCGGACGCATCGTGAACATCAGCTCGATCCACGGCAGCGTCACATGGGTCAAGAGAAAGGCACTGCCATACTGCGCTGGCAAGGGCGGCATCGAGATGTTCACGAAGACGCTCGCCATCGAGGTGGCAAAGTACGGAATCCGCGTCAACTGTGTCGCGCCCGGTCTGATCCTCACCGGCGTGATGAGCCGTTATTCCGATCGCGACGTCGAGGGCTTCCGGCGCAAGATCGCCGCGGGATACCTCGCAACGCCGGAGGATATCGTGCCGATGATACAGTTCTTCGCGGATGTGGAAAAGACAAAATACATCGTCGGGCAGACGATCGCGGTCGATGGCGGACAGAGCATCGACGGCGCGATCGACTGTATGCTCGAAGATGAATTTTGAGATAAATCAGTAAACAGGAAAAACAAATGCTCAGGAAGAAATTCCGGAAAGGTGAAAAAGACAATGGCAAAGGTAAAGTATGAAAACATGAGAAGCTGCTGGGAGTTTGGCGAAGCCTCCGAGTGCCGCCGCGGACTGATGTGCGGCATGGGCTATACCGAGGAAGAACAGAAGCGCCCCCTCATCGCTGTGGTGAACAGCTGGAACGAATATAACCCCGGCCATGTACATCTTGACAAGCTTGCCGAGCGTGTAAAGCAGGGCGTTCGTGAAGCAGGCGGCCTGCCGCTGGAGGTCATGACGACGGGTATCTGCGACGGCATGGTGCTCAAGGACCCCAGATATATCGAAGTCCCCAGCCGTAACTCCATCGCCGATCAGGTCGAGCTGACCGTTGACGGCAACTTCTTTGACGGCATGGTGCTGCTCTCCTCCTGTGACTCCGTCGTCCCCGGCCATCTGATGGGCGCGGCGAGACTGAACATCCCCGCCATCATGGTGACCGGCGGCTACATGCCTCTGGGTACCTTCCGCGGCAAGGAAGTCCTGCATATCCATGCGCAGGACAAGGTCGGCACGGCGAAGGCCGGCAAGATGGACATGGATGAGTACAACGGACTCATCGAAAACTCCTGGGGCATCTGCGGCGCCTGCACCTCCATGACCACCGCGAACAGCATGTGCATGATCGCCGAGGCTCTGGGCATGACCCTGCCCGGCAACTCCACCATGTGCGCGACCAGCTCCTCCATCTACAACCTCTCCTACATGGCCGGTAAGCAGATCATGAATCTGGTCAACGAGGGCATCACCGCCAGACAGATCATTACCGAGAACGCCATCAAGAACGCCATCATGCTGGACATGGCAGTCGCGGCGTCCTCCAACCTCATCCTCCACATTCCCGCCATCGCGAACGAAGCGGGCTACGACCTGCCTTGGTGGAAGTACTTCGACGAAGCTTCCAACGAGATCCCGCTGCTGTCTCACCTCGCTCCCAGCGGCCCCTACAACGTCAAGGACTTTGACCTTGCCGGCGGTATGCGCGCCATGCTGAAGGAGCTGCTGCCCAAGCTGCACGGCGACTGCCTGACCGTCACCGGACATACCCTTGAGGAGAACGTCAGAGACGCCGTCGTCTACAACCGCGACGTTATCCACAGCCTCGACAACCCCGTCATGACCGAGCCGGGCATCGGCGTGCTCTACGGCAACCTCGCTCCCGAGGGCGCTATCGTCAAGATCGCGGGCGTTCCTTCCCAGCTCATGACCTACAAGGGTAAAGCCCGTGTGTTCGACTCCCTTGAGGATGGCATTCAGGCTCTGCGCGCCGGACAGATCCATGTGGGCGACTGCTGTGTGCTGCGCTTTATGGGTCTGCGCGGACGTTTCGGCACTACCGCTTTCACCTTCCAGGAGGAGCTGAAGGGTCTGCACGAGCTGTATAACTCCTGCGCCATCATCACCGACGGACGCTTCTCCGGCGGCACCTCCGGCCTTTCCATCGGCTATGTGTCCCCCGAAGCGGCGCTCGGCAGCCCCCTCGGCGTCATCGAAGAGGGCGACGAGGTCGAGATCGACATCCCTGCGCGTAAGCTGCATCTGTGCATCAGCGACGAGGAAATGAACAGAAGACTTGCGGCCTTCCATTGGGAGTTCCCCAGCAAGGACTATCCGCGTTACCTCAACCTCTTCGTGCAGAACGTCGGCTCCATGGCAAAGGGCGGTATTTGGGAGACCAAATAAGCCGTGAAAACAGACCTGCTTATTATTGGAGGCGGTCTTGCCGGGCTGACGGCGGCATATGAAGTACTGAAAGCCGAGCCGGGACGCAGAATCACGATTCTGCGCCCCGGTGCGGGGTCATCCCCGTATGTACACGGCTTCAATATGCCGCTGAATCCGCAGGATTCGACGGAACTTTTCATACAGGATACAGAGGCTTCCGGCAGAGGTCAGGGCAACGCGGCGCTCGTTGAAGAGCTGTGCAGGGGCAGCCTTGAGCTTCTGCCGTTTTTCGATGAGCTTGGCCTGGACTTCAACCGCGAGGCGGATGGGAGCTATCAGCAGCTCAGACCCCTCGGGGCATCGTGTCCGCGGGTCATCAGCATCGGCAACGATGCCGGCGGCGCGATCCTCAGAAAGCTGCTTATCGTCATGGAGCAGCACGAAAATGTCAGCGTCTGCACCACGCTCCATGCCCTGCGCCTGATAACGGAAGACGGCAGAGTGTGCGGCGCTCACTGCTTTGACACGCAGAGCAAACGCTGGATGCAGATCAAGGCGAAAGCGGTGATCCTCGCCGCGGGCGGCTTCTGCAGGATATTCCCGTTTTCGACGAACTCCGCCGACCTCGGCGGGGACGCCATGGCAATGGCGCTTGACGCCGGGGCAGAGCTGACGGATATGGAGTTTGTCCAGTTCGAGCCGAGCGCCGCCGTCTGGCCGCTGGCGATTGCCGGAAAGAGCGTGATCACGACGCTTTTCTATGAGGGCGCTGTGCTGCGCAACGGCAAAGGCGAACGGTTCATGTTCCGTTACAGCGACAAGGGCGAATGCGCGGATAAGGATGTTCTGTCCTTCGCGATCGCGTCCGAGATCGCCGCGGGACGGGGAACGGGGCACGGCGGCGTGGCGTTCGACGCAAGCGGTGTCGGGCGCGAACGGCTGGAGGAGGCTTACAGCGCCTACGTAAAGCGCTACCGCGCGGTGGGAATGGACATTGCCGAGCAGGCGATGGAGATAGCCCCGGCGGCGCACACCTCGCTGGGCGGCGTGTACGCAAGACCCGATTGCAGCACAAGCGCGGAAGGGCTGTTCGTCTGCGGCGAGACCCTCGGCGGACTGCACGGCGCGAACCGCATCGGCGGCAATGCCGGACTGGAAACGATGGTGTTCGGCCGCAGAGCGGGCTGCAGCGCGGCGGCGTATATGGACACACTCAGCGGCGAACCGGCGGACTGCACGGACGAGATAAGCGACGCGGCAGCCACGGTCAATATCGATGCGCTTCGCGCGGAGCTGACAAAGATCGTCGGCGGGGCGCTGGGCGTGATCCGGGAGGCCGGTAAGCTGGAGCAGGCGAAGACGGAGCTGGAGCGGATGCTGGAACAGATCCCGGAGAGCGGCTGCTATGCGCAGCAGCGCCTGCGCAACGATACGCTCACGGCATACGCGGTGACGCTTGCCGCCCTTGAACGGAAAACATCCACCGGCTGCCATGTCCGCACGGACTCCGCCGGTGAACCGGAGAAATACCGCGTAAACATCCGCTGTGAAAACGGCAGGGCAGTGCCCCGCCGCGCCGAAATCTAATACTATTTCCTGATTAAAATCTTTGATTTCAATCAGGAAGGCATCGCCTGATGGCGCTGCCAGTTTTGTGATTTATAAGGAAAGAAATCACAAAACAAGTCTCGTATGAACTCCTTGCCCTTCGGGCAATTAAAATCTTTTCTAAAGATTTTAATTGGAGTTCAGTATAAATTAGGAAACCAGAGGCGATTAGTGTGACAAGTAAATTTATAATCAAAAGAAACCGATACGTGGACTCGGTCTCCCTCATGTCTGTGACCGACAGCGTCAAGAAAGCGGACGGCATCGAAAACTGCAACGCCAGCATGGTGACGGCGGCAAACAGAGAGATACTGGAAGGGCTTGGCTTTGATATCCCGGCGGATGTCGGCGCGAACGACCTTGTCGTTGCCGTCATCGCGTCCGACGAAGCTGCCGCGGACGCGGCGCTGGCGCTGGGTCAGGATCTGCTTGACCACAAGAATGCCGCATCCGGCGGCAAGACCTACGATAACATCGAGGATATCGACCTCGACGAAGACCCCTATGACCTCGTGCAGATCTCGCTCCCCGGCGAGTACGCCGCGGCGGAGGCGGAAAAGGCGCTGAAAAAGGGACTGGATGTGTTCATGTTCAGCGATAACGTCTCCCTCGAAGATGAAAAACGCCTCAAGGAGCTTGCCATCAGCAAAGGCGTGCTGATGATGGGTCCCGACTGCGGCGTCGGCTACCTGAAGGGCGTCGGGCTTGCGGCGGGCAGCTGCTATCACCCCGGCTGCGTCGGCATCGTCGGCGCGTCCGGCAGCGGCGCGCAGGAAGTCGGCTGTCTGGTCGAGAAGCTGGGCTTCGGCATCTCCTCCCTCATCGGCACGGGCGGACGCGACCTGTACCCGGAGATCGGCGGCATCATGATGCTCGAAGGTATCCGCCGTCTGGAGCGCGACCCCGACACCAAGATCATCATTCTGGTATCGAAGCTTGCTGACCTCACGGTCATGAACAAGGTCCTCAGCTTCGCGGATATTGTTTCAAAGCCTGTCGTCGCGATCTTCCTCGGCGCGGACGAGAAGCTCTATGAGGGGCACAGAGTGTATGGCACGTACAGCCTTGAGGGCGCGGCGGTAAAGGCCGCTCAGCTCCTCGGCGCGAAGACCCATGACTTTGGCTTCACGGACGTGCAGATCAAGGAGATCGTCGCGCGGGAGATGCGCGGGTACTCCGCAAAGCAGAAGTATTTCCGCGGTCTGTACTGCGGCGGCACCTTCACCGAAGAAGGACTGATCTATTACAGCAGCCACGTCAAAAACGCCCGGCTGCACAGCAACCTGAACACGGCGTATGCCGAAAAGCTGGCCTCCCACCTGCACAGCGAGGGGCACTCCATCCTTGACCTCGGCAGCGAGGAATTTACCGCGTGCTCGCCGCACCCGGTGTTCGACCCCGAGATCAGACTGAAGCGCTTCCGTCAGGAGCTTCAGGACGATGAGGTCGCGGTCATTCTGCTGGACTTCATCACAGGTCCCGGCGTTGCGAAGGAGCCGGTGAAGGAGTTCGCGATCGAGGCCAAAAAGGCGATCGCCGAAAAGCACATCACGGTCATTTCCAATATCTGCGGCTCTGCGGAGGACCCGCAGAATATCGAGCTTCAGGCAAAGATGCTGCGTGACGCAGGAGTCATCGTGACGGGCAGCAATTACCAGAGCGCGCGCCTTGCCGCGGCGCTCATGAGCGCGCTGAATGAAAGGGGCTGAGAACCGTGAAGGAATACGACAAGACAAAGCTGAAAGTGATCAATGTCGGACTTCAGAGCTTCTATGAAGCGGTAGAAAAGCAGGGCGTCAAGGTGACGCAGCTGGAGTGGCGTCCGCCCGTCAAGCTGAAGCCGGAGATCCTTGCGCTTCTTGACAAACTGCTCTGAACACAGAAGGAGACGCGACAAAGATGGATATAAAAGAAAAAATAGCGCAGGCAAATGAGAAAACAGTCCATATGCTCATGGACAGCGACCCCGTCTGGGTGGATATGAAGCCGGCCATCGAATGCGTCGATGGGCTGGAGGATCACATGATCCTCCACTCGGGCCCCCCAATCGCCTATGAGGACATGACGATGCTCCACAAGCGCGGCATGGTCAGCGCAATGCTCTTTGAGGGCTGGGCGAAGGACGAGGAAGAAGCGGTCAAGCGCCTCAAGGCAGGCGAGATCAAAATCTCCAGCGCACTCGACCACAACACGGTCGGCGCGGGCACGGGCATCATTACGAAGTCCGTCGTCCTGAACGTTGTGGAGGACCGGCACAACCATACCGTCGCCGCGACGTTCCCGGCGGAAGGACCGTTTCAGGGCGGCTTCTGCGGCTGGGGCCTTTACTCCAAGGAGATCGCGGAGAACCTGCGCTATATGCGCGAGGAGCTGTTCCCGCCCATGGTGGAGGCGCTCCACAAGCTGGGCGGCATCCCCATCAAGCCGATCCTTGCCGAAAGTATGCAGATGGGCGACGAGAACCACACCCGCCAGACCGCCTGCGACTACATTTATGACCGGCTCATGCTGCCGGCACTGTTTGAGCTGGACAGACCCAAGAAGGAGATCATGAAGACGGTGCGGTATATCGTCGATACGCCGCGTTTCTTCCACTGCTATGGTCAGGCCGCGGCAAGAGCGGCGCTGGTTGCGGCGGACGGCACGGAGTATTCGACCATGGTCACGGCGGTCTGCGGCAACGGTGTTGAGTTCGGCATCAAGATCGCATCCCTGCCGGGACAGTGGTTCACCGCCCCCGCGCCGATGATGAAGGGCCGCTACACCTCCTCGGAGTTCACCGAGAAGGATCAGCTCCCGTGGATGGGCGACTCCTGCGTCGTCGAATGCTACGGCATGGGCGGCTTTGCCGCTGCGGCAAGCCCCATCGTGTGCAATCTGCGCGGCATGACGCTGAAGGAGAGCATCGGGCAGACGAAGGAAATGTACAGGATCACGATGGAGAAGAACTACAACTTCCCCATCCCCAACCTGGACTTCGATTTCCTCCCCGTTGGCATCGATATCCGCAAGGTACTCAAGGAGGGTGTCTGCCCGGCAATTCACGGCGGTATGTTCAACCGTGTCGGCGGCCTGATCGGCGCGGGCATGGCAAGAGTGCCGATGCAGTGCTTTGAAAAGGCGCTGGTCGCCTTTGGTGAAAAATATCTGTGATGAGAAAGAAAGAGCCTCGCGGTCCGCGGGGCTTTTTCAAAAAAAGGAAGTGCGTATCAATGAGAGAAAATGTAATTGAGACCATAAAAAAAGAAAAGCTGATCGCGATTGTGCGCGGCATCGCGCCGGAAAAATGCATGAAGGTCGCCGGAGCCCTCTACGCGGGCGGCTTCCGGCTTGTTGAGATAACCTTTGACCAGAAAAACCCGGATAGCTGGGCAACCACCGCCGCCGCGATCAAAGCCGTCAGCGAGGCATACAGCGGAGCCATGGAGGTCGGCGCGGGCACAGTGACCTCCGTTGAGCTTGTTGAGCTTGCCGCCAGCGCGGGGGCAAAGTATATCATCTCCCCCGATACCAATATCGACGTCATAAAGCGCACGCGGGAGCTTGGGCTTGTGTCCATGCCTGGCGCGCTCACGCCCACGGAGATCCTGACCGCTTACAACAACGGCGCCGATTTCGTAAAGCTTTTCCCGATCGCAAACCTTGGTCCTGCGTACGTCAAGGCCGTGCGGGCGCCGATCAGCCACGTACCCATGATGGCGGTCGGCGGCGTAAATGAGACGAATCTCCGGGAGTATCTCGACCTCGGCATGTGCGGCGCGGGCATAGGCGGAAATCTGGTCAACAAAAAATGGGTTGAGAACGGCGAATTTGAGAAAATAACGGAGGTTGCCAGAACGATGGTCTCCATCGCGAAGGGCTGAGTGCGAAAATGAAAGTTGCGCATTTGGGAATCAACGCCGCCAATGCGGAGAACGCCGCGCAGATCGCGGAGCTGTTTCATGTTCTGTTCGGGTTTGAGCCGAAGTACGGAAACTCATCCATATTTGTCGGCGACAAAATGATTGAGATCGTAAAGGAAAACGGCAGAGGAACCAACGGCCACATCTGCATCGCCGTGGACGACATGGCAAAGGCGATGGACGAGCTGAAGGGAAAAGGCGTCGCGTTTGACGAAAGTTCGGCAAAGTACAAAAACGGAGAGCTTACCGCCATCTACTTCCAGAATGAAATTGCCGGTTTCGCGATCCATCTTCTGAAAAAATAACATACATGAGGAGAAAGTCATGAAAGCAGTAACTTTTGGTGAGATTATGATGCGCCTGAACCCGGAGGGGTACCTTCGCTTCGTGCAGGCGAACAGCTTCGAGGTGAGCTATGCCGGAGGAGAAGCGAACGTCGCGGTTTCTCTCGCGAATTATGGTGTGGATGCCGCCTTTGTCAGCAAGGTTCCGGCACATGAGATAGGACAGTGCGTTGTCAACGAACTGAGGCGCTACGGGGTCGATACGAAGTATCTTCTGCGCGGCGGCCCGCGTCTGGGCGTGTATTACTGTGAAAAAGGCGCGTCCCAGCGCGCATCCAAGGTCATTTATGACCGCGCCGGGTCGTCGATCGCGACGGCAAAGGCGGAGGAATTCGACTGGGACGGCATTTTTGAGGGCGCTGACTGGTTCCACTGGACCGGAATTACTCCTGCTCTGGGCGGCGAGATGCCGGAAGCCTGCCTGCAGGCGTGCAAGGCCGCAAAGGAAAAGGGCGTAACCGTTTCCTGCGACCTCAATTACAGAAAAAAGCTGTGGTCTCGCGAGCAGGCCGGCGAGGTCATGGCAAAGCTGCTGCCCTATGTTGATGTGTGCATTGCGAACGAAGAAGACGCGAAGGACGTTTTCGGGATCGAGGCGGAAAATACCGACATTAACAGCGGCAAGCTCGACCATGCGGGCTATATCAGCGTCGCGCGCCAGATCGCGCAGCGCTTCGGATGCAGGAAGGTCGCCATCACGCTGCGCGGCTCTCTGTCCGCCAGCGATAACGACTGGGCAGGAATGCTGTATGACGCGGCGAGCGACAAGGCCGTGTTTTCTCCCACCTACCGCATCCATATCGTTGACCGTGTCGGCGGCGGAGACAGCTTCGGCGGCGGACTGATTTACGCACTGATGTCCGGCAAGGACGATCAGGCGGCGATCAACTTTGCAGTCGCCGCTTCCTGCCTGAAGCACAGCATTGAGCACGACTTCAACCAGATGAGCGTAGCCGAAGTTGAGGCTCTCGCGGCCGGAAATGCGTCGGGCCGCGTACAGCGCTGATAACTTATCCCCAATTCAATGCTGCTGTCCGATTACCGGACAGCAGCATTTTCTATCGGCGCTGTCCGGAAAAAAGCGGGATTTATCCGCACCATATGGTAGTGTCAAGAGATATGACCGATCAGCTTGCAAGAGCAGGTACTTCCGTAGGTGCGAATATACACGAAGCGCAGTACGCCCAGAGCAAAAAAGATTTTATTGCAAAGTTGGAAATTGCATTGAAAGAGTCCAACGAGACAAGCTATTGGTTGAAGCTGATGTATGAAACCAAAAGAATTGACCTCGCTTCATACCAATATGCCGAGAAACTGTGCGGCAATATTCGCAGACTGCTGATTGCTTCCTGCAAAACAGCAAAGGAAAACTCGCAATGAAGCGCGTGATGGTAATGGGATATCCCTTATAACAGACAATTGGGGTCAGGCGGCAAGCCTGACCCTAATATATTATAAGTGGGGCACCGTCAATTCTGACCCGCCGGCTCCTGAGTGCCGCTTTCCAGAATGGCGAAGATTTTTTCTATCACCTTCAGGTCGTACAGTGCAATAAGAGAAAACCCGCACAGCGGCCACAGGAAGCCGAAGAAGAGAACCAGACGGGGCAGAAGCACGAGAAGCAGCAGCGGCAGCAGGTTCATGGCCGTTACCAGCAGCATTTTCGGCAGATGAGCAATGCTCAGCAGTACCGCGTTGATGACGGTGTCCCGCAGTGTTCCCGGAAAGCGAACCAGCAGGGGGAAAATCAGGCCGGACACCAGGATCAGAGCCAGCGCGCAGAAGCAGATCACCACGATCACTGCCATTCTTACGGGGAAGGCCAGATGAACCACGATCCGGTAATCCAGCGCCAGCATACACCCAAGGAAAGCCATCAGCAGCCACAAGATGGTTGCCTGGCGGAAATGGGTGCGGAAGGCACGGAAGAACACCTTTGCGCCGCACTCATCATCCGCCCGGAACGCTGTCAGGGCGGAAACCATGGCGGCGGTGGAAGCGCCGACGGTGAACAGGGGCAGACTGCACAGCAGCCACAGAAGATTGATACGCACCAGCGACACAAAGCTGCCGCACAGGCGCATGAATCTTGAATCGGGAGAGAAATTCATAGGGTACCGCCTTTTGTTATGATTTCTGCTTCTTCGCCTTTTACCATGGGAGTTCCGGACAGCCGGGGCGGGGCGCTGGGGAGGCTTCCGGCCATTTTGTAAAAAATTTTACCAATCTTTATACTTTCCTACACTATCCGTACCATTGTATCGCCTCCTGGGAGGAATGACCATGCATTTTGTTGCCAAATATTTGACGCGATTTTTGTGGATATTGTACATTTTGGCGAACGCTGCTTTGCAATAGTTTCACCAATTCACTAAAAAACTGCGATTTCAAATCAGTGGATAAAACAAAGTTTCATTCATTTACGTAACTATTGACATGAAATGCCAACTTCGCTATAATAATCGCATGGCGCAACGACAATGCCGGAGCGCTAATTTGAACACTAGGAGGATAACAGAAATGAAAAAGATCGTAACCATGCTGCTGGTCGTCGTTATGGTTCTGGGTCTGGCCGCCTGCGGCTCCAAGACCACTACCGAGACCAAGGCTCCCACCGAAGCCGATGTCAGCGCCACCACTGCTGCCGCGACCGAGGCTCCCACGGAAGCAAAGGCGGAACCCGACACCATCGTGATCATGGCTCCCCCCGTCACAGGCAATTACCTGACGAACCTGAAGACCTGGGCAGATGACTTCCATGCCCTGTACCCCAACCTGACCGTGGAGATCATTGAGACCTCCTGGGGCGATCACAACGACAAGCTGTCCACCATGGCGCAGGCCGGCGAGGCTCCCGACATCGCGGAGATCTCCTCCAACGCTCTGGGCACCTACGTGGAAATGGGCGTCGCCATTGACATCGCCCAGTACATGGCCGCTGACCGTCTGGCCGACTACGACGAGAACGCTCTGAAGTACCTGACTCTGGAAGGCACCACCTACGGCCTGCCTCTGTACCTGACCATTCAGTCCATCGGCGCCAACAAGACCATGATGGAAGGCCTGGGCATCGACGTTGCCAAGATCCAGAAGGAAGGCTGGACCTATGAGGAGTTCCTGGATGTCATCAAGCAGGGCACCAAGGACGGCTGCTACGGCTTCGTGTTCGCCAACTCCGGCGTCACCGCTTCCGATATGCTCTACATCTTCGGCGCAGGCGCAGGCCTGAGCAACACCTTCACCCCTGAGCTGAAGTACACCTTCACCTCCGAGAACATGCTGACCCTGCTCAGCGCCATCGAAGAGATGACCAAGTCCGGCTATATGCCCAACTTCGGCGTGGAAGCCGGTCAGCGTATGGTCATGTGCCAGACTGGCAACGCCATGATCTTCGGCAAGGCTATGCCTCTGTTCGAGAACAACTTCAAGAAGAACAACGCCGCTCTGGAAGCCAACGACGGCACCGCCGTTGAGAACTCCCAGAAGATGGATTATGCCTTCCTGCCCGTTCCCACCATGGACGGCTGCGAGGAGTCCTGCTACGGCACCGTGGACGGCCTGATCGCCATGCGGAACAAGAACACCACCGATGAGCACCTGAAGAACGTACTGCTGTTCATGGACTACATCTGCTCCGGCGAGCGCATTGCCACCTGCATGAACGAGCTGTATCTGGATCCCGTCTGCCAGAGCGGTCGTGACGCGCTGGTTCTGGAGGAGGGCCGCGACGCCGACAACCTGGCCACCGCTGCCCGCTGCATCGCCATGGTGCAGGCGCCTCCCGAGGGCGTTACCACCGAGATGACCGCCACTGCCAAGAAGCTGATGGACGAGCAGATCGTTCCCAAGTTCCAGCTGCTGCTGGCCGGCGAGACCACCGCTAAGGATGCATACGATCACATCTGCGAGGCTGCCTTTGCTGCCTTCGGTGAAGAGAACTGCATTACCGGTAAGCTCGGCTAATTGATGGAAAGCCCACCCCACCTTGGTGGGGTGGGCATTTTGCTATGCAAAAGCATAGCAAAAATAAGAAATGTGCCATTTCCCCGTCCCTGCGGGGCAACCGGAAATGATGCACAAAAACTTCATGCACCAGCATTTGCGCGTTTTCGTGGTGCAGTGTTCCTGCATGAAGTTTTAATACTATTTCCTGATTAAAATCTTAATTTTAATCAGGAAGGCATCGCCTGAAGGCGCTGCCTGTTTTGTGATTTATAAGGAAAGAAATCACAAAACAAGTCTCATATGAACTCCTTGCCCTTCGGGCAATTAAAATCTTTTCTAAAGATTTTAATTGGAGTTCAGTATAAGAATGCTCTGGAAAAATGGCAAAGGCTGACAGTGAGGGAATGGTTACCCGCTTTCAGCCGGATTGGCCGTTTCGGAGACTTTGCAACCCTGGGAGGTAGGACTATGAACAGCACAAAACAAAAGCGGCAGCCAGTCCGCCATAAACTGAAGTTTACCAATGAAGACCTGTGGGGCTATATTTTCATCGCTGCCGCCATGATCATTTTCTGCGTCTTCACGCTGTATCCCGTGTTCAGCGCGATCTACACCAGCTTTTTCAATTACAAGCCCTTCGGCTCGGAATTTATCGGCCTGCAAAACTATATTGATACCCTGAAATATTCCAAGTTCAACCTGTTCTACAAGGCCGCGCGGAACACGCTGGTTTATACCGCGGTGGTCGTGCCCTTGTCATTGCTGATGTCCTTCTGCATTTCTGTGATGATCCTGCCCTTCCACAAGAAGGTGCAGTCCGTTTTCAAGGCAATGTATTATCTGCCCGGCATTGCATCCGGCGTCGCGCTGTCCGTGGTGTGGCTGTGGCTGTACGATTCTTCTCCGGACGGCATATTCAACCGGCTGCTGGGTGCGCTCGGCATTCCGGCGCAGAACTGGCTGTCCTCTACCAGAACTTCGATGCTTTCTCTGATCATCATGGCGCTGCTTTCCAGCCACGGTGTTCGGATTATTACCTATATTGCCGCGCTGATCGGCATTGACAACAGCTATTTTGAGGCCGCCGAGCTGGACGGCGCCACTTTCTTCCAGAAAGTGCGCTATATCGTCTGGCCGCTGGTGAAGCCCACGACTCTGTTCCTGCTGGTCACAGGCGTTATCGGTTCCTTCCAGGTGTTCATGAACGCCTACATGATGACCGGCGGCGGCCCGGACAACTCCACCACCATGATCGGCCTGCTGATCTATAACAACGCCTTTGTGTACGGCAAGTACGGTCTTGCCTGTGCCCAGGCCATCCTGCTGGCTATCGCCATCGCCATCATGTCCCTGTTCCAGTTCCGGCTCATGGGCGTGGACGTTGAGTATTAAGGAGGAGGATTATGGCTACTACCGGTTTGTATTCCCAGCACCTGAACAACAGGAAGGTGCTTCACCTCCGCAATACGATCATCGCCATCGTTCTGATCATTCTGGCGGCGGCGACGCTGTTCCCCATCTGCTACATGATTCTCTCGTCCTTCGGCCCCAACGTGTCCACGGCGGGCAATATGCGCACGATCCTGCCTTCCCGGTTTACGCTGGAATCCTTTGACGCGTTCTTCCATTTCAGCGATCATTCCCTGCGGTGGATTCTCAACAGCGTGGTTGTGGCGACGGGGGCGGTCATCGGCAACGTGATTTTTGCCTCCATGGCGGGCTATGCTTTCGCCAAGATCCGGTTCAAGGGCAGCAAGATTCTGTTCGGCCTGATTCTGGTGGCTATGATGATTCCCTATCAGGTGACCCAGGTTCCGCTGTACATCCTGATGGTGCAGAAATTCTCTATGACCAACACCTATGCGGCCATGATTCTGCCCGGCCTGTGCACGGCCTACAACATTTTCCTGTGCAAGCAGTTCTTCTCCGGCCTGCCCACGCCGCTGATCGAGAGCGCCAAGATTGAGGGCTGCAATCAGTTCCAGATCTTTGTCAAAATCGTCCTGCCCCTGGCCAAAACCGTGCTGGCGGTCATGGCGATCAACACCTTCATGGCCAGCTGGAACGACTTCTTCTGGCCGTTCCTGGTGACCAACGACCCGGCCATGTACACCATTCAGGTGGGTCTGAAGCAGTTCAAGTTTGCTAACGAAACGCTGTTCGCCCCGATGATGGCCGGTGCCACCATCTCCGCGCTGCCCATGTTCATTCTGTTCTTTGCGCTGCAAAAGTACTTTATGGAAGGCGTCACCATCGGCGCCGTCAAGGGCTGATTAGACTGTCAAAAAGGCCGTTGGCCTTTTTGACAAGGGACTTGCAGCTTGCTGCACGCACTCCTTGGCCGTCTGCGGGCGGCTTTCCTCTGCGAGGCTTTTTTGACACGCCGCGCAGCCCCCGCTTTCTCAGTGGGGGCTGCTGTCATACTGAGGTGACTTTATCATGATTCGATCTTACACACCTGACGACGAAAGCGCCATGCTTTCTCTGTGGAACACGGCGGGAGCCGTCATGGGCTATGCGCCTGTGCCGCTGGAGGATTTCCACTGTCTGCTGACCCGGCATCCGAACTTTTCCCCGGCGTACACCTTCGTCCTGGAGGAAAAGGGGACGCTTTTGGGCTTTGTCAACGGCTGCACCGGGGCGGGCATCCCCAAGGGAGATATCCGGGGATATTTAAGCTGCCTGATCTTAGCGGCGGAGGCAGATTCCGACGAAAATACGGCACTGCTTCTCTCTGCACTGGAAAACGCCTTCCGGAAGGCGGGAAAGACCTATTGCGCTGTCACATTTTTCAATCCCATCCGCCTGCCGTGGATTCTCCCCGGCACACCGGGGCACCAGCACAACAACGCCCCCGGCGTGGCGACGGATCTTCCGCTGCATGACCGGATGCTGTCCCTGGGCTACCGGGAAAGCACCCGGGAATGCGCCATGTACCGGAATCTGGCAGATTATGAAACCCCGGCATGGGTGGAGGAAAAGGCCGCGAAGATGGGCGGGGAGGGCTACCGCGTAGAGCGCTATGACCCCAGGCGGCACGTTGGCCTGGAGGAAATGGTGGCGGCGCTGGACAACACCATGTGGTCGGAGGAGATTCCGGCAGCCGGCAAAAGCGGCATGGATCTGCTGGTCGGCCTGAAGGGCAATGTCTGCGCCGGATTCACCGGGCCTGTGTACCCGGAAAAAACGGGGCGGGGCTATTTTGCCGGCCTGGGGGTTGCGCCGCAGTTTGAGGGGCACGGCCTGGGTACGCTGCTGTTTTACCGCCTTCTGGAGCGGGAAAAGCAGGCAGGAGCAAAGTATATGTCACTGTTTACCGGGGAAGACAACCATGCCAGGTTTATTTATCTCAACGCCGGTTTCCGGGTTGTCCGGACATTCGGCGTCATGCTGAAGGAGCTGTAGGACTATGAAGACACAGACTGTACTTGCCATCGGCGCCCACATTGGGGATGCCGAGCTGACCGCCGGGGCGCTGCTGGCGTCCTGCGCCGTTCACGGCGGCAAGGCCGTGACTCTGGCGCTGACCGCCGGGGAAAAGGGCGCTCCCGCCGGGGCGGATATTGCCGAATACCGCCGGGGAAAAATCGCGGAGGCAGAGGCCTTTGCCAAAGAGCTGGGGGGCGAAGCCTACGTCTTGGATTACGAAGACGGCTTGCTGCCGGACAATGACGAGGTTCGCTTTGCCGTCTGCGACATCATCCGCAAGGTCAAGCCTGATATCATCGTCACCCACCACGAAAACAGTATGCACAAGGATCACATTGTCTGCCACAGAATCGTGGTGGACGCCTGGTTCTATGCCGCCATTGAGGGCTTTCAGCGGGAGCTGCCGAAGCATTTTGCCAAAAAGCTTTACTTTGCGGAAAACTGGGAGGATGCCCCCGGCTTTGAGCCATACGTCTATGTGGACGTGAGCGACGGATATGCCCTGTGGGAAAAGGCCATCGATCACCACTGGTTTGCGGTGCATTCCACCAGCTTTCCCTATAAGGAATACTACTCCCACTTAAAGCGTCTGCGGGGCATCCAGGGGCGGAAGGGCTACTGCGAGTGCTTCATGATTCCCAAAGAGCAGTATAAGCTGGTGCAGACATTGGAGGATCTCTGAAAATATGGAAATGAGACGAATGCTCGGGCAGAAGCTGGTATTCGGATTTCACGGGAAAACGCTGCCGGAGGAATTTAAGAATCTGCTCCGGGAATACAAGATCGGCAACGTGATCCTGTTCCTGCGCAACGTGGAAAGCGCGGAGCAGCTTCGCGCGCTCTGCGCCGAGATTCAATCGCTGGTTCAGGAAGAGACGGGCTACCCTGCCTTTATCATCATCGACCAGGAGGGAGGCATGGTGACGAGGCTCCCCCAGGACGCCGTAAACGTCCCCGGCGCCATGGCGCTGGCGGCTACCGCAGACCCGGAAAATGCCCGCCTGGCTTCGGAGATCACCATCCGGCAGCTGCGGGGGCTGGGCGCCAACTTCAACATGGCGCCGGTGCTGGATGTCAACAGCAATCCAGCCAATCCGGTGATCGGCGTACGCAGCTTCGGCGACGAAGCGGAGCGCGTGGCGTCCCTGGGCTGTGCCGCCATCGCACCCTATGCCGGAAGCGGGGTGCTGTGCTGCGCCAAGCATTTCCCCGGCCACGGCGATACGGCGGTGGACAGCCATCTGGGGCTTCCCCGGGTGGACAAAATGGAGGAAGCGTTGGAGCAGCTGGAGCTGATCCCCTTCCGCCGTGCCATCGAAGCCGGGGTACCGGCCATCATGATGAGCCACGTGCTGTTCCCGAATATTGAGCCGGAGCAGGTTCCCTGCACCATGTCCCGGCGGATGGTCACCGGGCTTCTGAAGCAGAAGCTGGGCTTCCGGGGGCTGATTCTCACGGACTGCATGGAAATGGGCGCCATCCGGGATTATTACGGAACGCCGGAAGGCGTGGTCGCGTCCATCAAGGCCGGTGTGGATTTGGCGGAGATATCCAGTGCCTTTGATCTGGAGCTGGCCGCCGCAAAGGCCGTCAACGAAGCGGCGGAGCGGGGAGAATTTGACGTGGAAGAGATCCGCGCTTCCGTGGAGAAAATCCTCCGCTATAAGAAAATGCTTGCGGCTCAGGTGGAGCCGGGTCTTTGCAACCAGCCGGAAGACCGCCGCGCTGCGAAAAGCATGGCGCGCCAGGCGATCAGCCAGATTTCCGGAACGCCCTTCCGGGCGGATGAAAACACCTTCTTCTGCGGCTGCGCCGACTATCGCGCCTCCGGCGCGGCCAATGCGGACGGGAGCGCTGTGACCTTCCCGGAGTACATGGCAAACGCTTTCGGCGCGGAGGGCTTCGTCACCGGAAAAGACCCGGACGAAGAAGAAATCCGCGCGGCGCTCCGGCAGGCGGAGAACTGTGAAAAAATCATCCTGGGCACCTGCAACGGCCATTTGTTCCGGGGACAGCTCGCTTTGGCGGAAGCCCTGGCGGCGACGGGAAAGCCCATGGCAGTGGCTGCATTGCGCAACCCGTACGATCTATCCCAGATTCCCGAAACCGTCTGGAAGCTGGCCGCCTATGATTATGCCGTCCCCGCCTTCCGGGCGCTGGAGGACATCTTCCGCGGCGGCAAAGCCACGGGCGTCTGTCCTGTGAAACTGTTGTAAACATCCGGCAGGGCGAGTGGAAACTACATAGTATGTGCAAGAGCAGCTGACGGAAGTTGGCTGCTCTTTTCCTGAGGTCAGCGGGCAGCGTGTTCCGTCCCAAATCCGGCGATTACCCGGAAAAAAGCTGGATTTGTCTGCGGCATATCTTGACTTTTCCGGCGGACATTGCTACGATATAAGCGACACAAAGGGGGGCTGCCGTGGGGCGGCTTTTCAAAAGGCTGCAGGTTAGCTTAGACTAACTTGCGGACAGAATAAGCACGGGAGGGATGAAATTTGAAGATTCTGGAGCATGGGCAGACGCAGGAGAAAACGCTGCTGTTTCTGCCCTGTACGGCGGAGCCGGTATGGGCGTTCACAGCTACTGTCGAGCTGCTTTCGCAGAAGTGGCACGTTTTTAAGGTGGTTTACGACGGCCATCAGCCGGAGTATCCCGGCGACTTTACCTCCGTGGAGCAGATGGTGGGCGAGATCACGGCGTATCTGAAAGAACGGGGCGTCAGCCGCCTGGACGCGGCCTACGGATGCTCTTTGGGCGGGGCGTGCCTGCCCCGGATGCTGGCGCTGATCATCATCGAGGGGCTGACCATGTACTTAAGCGAAGCGGATGTGAAGTGTATTTTTGACGTGATCGCCGGGCGGTTCCCCAATGCCACCGTGTTCGTCGAGACCATGAACCCCATGGCGGTCAAGCGCTTCAAGGAAAAATCCATCGAGGGAAGCCATGCGAAATTTACATGGGGCGTCAAGAACGGCGCGGCTCTGGCTGCGCTGCTGCCGGATTTCCGGCTGGTTGAGGAACACGGTCTGACCGAGGGCATGGCGGTGTTTGTCCCGATTTATAAGGTGCTGGACAAGCTGACCGTCGTGCGGAATATCTCCAACAAGATTATTGTGATGGAAAAACGTTAAGGAGGCGGAAAAATGTCCTTTTTTGAGAATACCCGCAAGCCGGAAGGGCTTGGCGGGGAGATCATGGTTTCCATGATGAATCTGGGTCATCGGGCACTGGCGAGGTGGGGAATGAAGTTCCTGACGCTTCCCACGGACGGAAAGGTTCTGGACTGCGGCTGCGGCGGCGGTGCGAACATCCAAAAGCTGCTGAAAAAATGCCCGCAGGGCGTCGTGAAGGGAATCGATTACTCCCCCGTCAGCGTTGCGAAGGCGCGGGAGCTGAACGAGCAGGCCGTCAACGACGGCCGCTGCGTGATATGGCAGGGGAGCGTGGAGCAGATCATTTTCGCGAAGGACTGGTTCGACGCGGTCACCGCCTTTGAAACGGTGTACTTCTGGCCGAACCTGCACCGGTGCTTCCGGGAGGTTTACCGGGTACTGAAGCCCGGCGGCACGTTCCTGATCTGCAACGAGTGCAGCGGCGACACGGACAAAGATGACAAGTGGATGCGAAAAATTGAAGGCATGACCATTGCAGAGCATATCCATAGCACGCGCAGTCTGCCCAAGGTGCTTTCGGTTGATAGAGGATCACGTTCCCTTTTGATTCAGAAGCCAGGCTGTCATGTCCCGCAAGGTCTCCTCCACGGGGCGCGGCTGATATGCAAAGCGTTCCGATGCTGCGGCATGGCTGAAGCAGCCGTTTGAGGCAAGGACGGCAACGGAATAAGGGGTGAAAAACAGCGGCTTTTGCTCCCTCAGGCTTCGGCGTTCGTAGTATGGAGCCGCCAGCTTTGCAAGCCCCAGCGGCAGGCAGATGGGGCGATACCTCAGCTTTGCAGCCTTTCCCACGAGCTGAAGCATCTTGCGAATGGTGACATAGTGGCCGGACAAAATGTATCCCTTGCCGGGTTCTCCGCTTTCGGTGCAGGCGAGGATGCCTTTTGCCACATCCCGCACATCCACGAAGTCATATCCGCCGCGAACGGCAAAGGGCAGCTTTCCGGAGAGGAAAGACTTCGCCATTGAGGTGAAGCTCCCGCCCTGTATGTCGCCCGGCCCGATGATGCCGGAGGGAAAGACAATACTGGCATTCAGCCCGCGCTTCGCCGCATCGAAGACCAGCTCTGTTGCAGTCGCCTTGCTCTTGGCGTAATCTCCGTCCACAAGCCCCGGAGAAAATTCGCAATCCTCCGTAATGATGCAGCCCTTTGGCTTTTCCGGTATGGCATGGACAGAGCTGACATGGATCAGCCTTCCCACATTGCGCTTCATACATTGCCGGAGAACCCGCCATGTTCCACCTACATTGACCTGATAGAGCTTCGAACCGGGTCTGGACGCGACGGAGATGACACCGGCGCAGTGAATCACACAGGTACGGCTGCCGGCATCCGCAAAGAAGTCTGCCAGCGAGTTTTTCACGCACACATCACCGACGACGGTATGGACTTCTTTGGGGAGC